>NXNN01000042.1_pt1 | contig 24282 bp, 21 predicted proteins | sample 2041041 | NCBI WGS metagenome assembly NXNN01 (sample SAMN07660617, study PRJNA407663) | chicken gut metagenome | isolation source: caecum content treated with Lincosamide | host: Gallus gallus domesticus | place: Czech Republic: Brno | collected 2016 | reverse complement strand
GGTGCGCCCATGGCGGGGGAAACGGGCATCGGCCACACCCGCTGGGCGACGCACGGCGCCCCCTCCGACGCAAACGCCCACCCGCACGTCGCGGGAAAATTCGCGCTCGTGCACAACGGCATCGTCGAAAATTATTCCAGATTGAAGGCGGAGCTTGTCGCCGCGGGCGAAGTGTTTTCGTCGGAAACGGACAGCGAAGTCATCGTCAAGCTCATTGCACGCGCGTATGCGGGCGACTTTTTCGCCGCCGTTGCGGCGGCGTGTGCGCGGCTTTCGGGCTCGTATGCAATCGCGGCACTGTGCGAAGATTTCCCCGGCGAAATCGTCTGCGCAAGGTATAAGAGCCCGCTCGTGGCGGGCGCGGGCGGCGGCGCGCTGTATGTCTGCAGCGACATCCCCACCCTCTGCGGCGAGGCGGAGTACATCTGCACGGCGGCGGACGGCGAATTTATCCACATCTGCGGCGGCGAAATTCACTTTCTGGACGCATCGGGCAGGGAGATCCCTAAAACCTTTTCCCGCGTTCCGCCCGAAAGCCGCGCACAGGAAAAGGGGCGCGGAAGCTATATGGAGCGGGAGATCGGCGAGATCCCGCGCGCCCTCGCCGACACCCTCGCGGGGCTGAAAAAGGCGGATTTTGCCCGGTGCGCGCGGGTACTGCGCAGCGCAAAGCGCGCGTTCGCCGTCGCCTGCGGCACGGCGTACCACGCCGCCCTCGCCTTCAAGGACGCGGCGGAGAGCGACTGCGGTATACCCGTTTTATGCCACACGTCCTCGGAATTCCGCTACCGCGCGCCGCTCGTGGGGGAGGGGGATTTGGTGGTTGCCGTCAGCCAGAGCGGCGAAACGGCGGATACGCTGGAGGCGGCGCGGCTCGCCAAGGGGCGGGGCGCGTATGTGCTCGCTGTCACGAACGTCGCGCAGTCGTCGCTCGCGGAGCTTGCGCACTTCACCGTCGCCATGCGCGCGGGGCCGGAGATCGCCGTCGCCGCCACCAAGAGCTACAACTGCCAGCTCCTGTGCCTGTACTATATCGCCGCGCAGATGTATTTTTATAAGTTCACGCGCATGCCGCCGTGGTTCTCGTCGCTGTTCAAGCTGCCCGAAGCGGCGCGCGCCGCCTTCGATTGCTTCCCCGCCATGCGCTCGCTCGCCGAGGCGCTCACCGATAAGCGCAGCATGTACTTTTTGGGGCGGGATGCCGACGTCGTAACCGCCATGGAGGGCGCGCTCAAAGTCAAGGAGATCGCCTACATCTTCGCGGAGGGGTACGCGGCGGGCGAATTGAAGCACGGCACCCTCGCCCTGGTGGAGGAGGGGTTCCCCGTGCTGGCAATTTCCACCGTGCAGCGCCTGGCGCAGAAAACGGAAAACGCCTTGCAGGAGGTCAAGTCGCGGGGCGCGTTCACGGTCTTGCTGTCGCAGTCGGCGGAGGTGTTGGCGGAAAGCTGCGCGGCGTGCAAGTGCCGCCTGCCCGACGTGTGCGAGCGGTTGATGCCCGTCGTCGCGGTCATCCCCCTGCAATATTTCGCCTGCCGCATGTGCTTGGAGCGGGGGTACGACCCCGACAAGCCGCGGAATCTGGCAAAGTCGGTGACGGTGGAATAGGAGAAACGGGCGCTACCCCGCCCGGAATGCGGGGCAGCGCCCGGCGCAGATGCGGAAGGAAAATTCTGACCCGAAAAAATGCGGAAATCCGTTGACGAACGGGAGCTTTTATATTATAATAGAATCGATAAAATTTTATCGATTTTTTGACTGCGCTTACGGCACGCCGAAAACGCAGTCTTTGCGCGCCCTGCGGGGGAACGCACAACATATCGGAGGGTAAACATATGGTTTTGAAGGTTTGCGTGGGAAGTTCCTGCCATCTCCGCGGCTCGTACGACGTCATCGAGGAGATGAAGAGGATCATCAAAAAGTACGGCGTGGAGGACAAGGTCGATTTGCAGGCGACCTTCTGCGTCGGCAACTGCCAGAACGGCGTTTCCGTGCTCGCAGACGAAATGCTTTTACATAACGCCAACAAGGACAACTGCGAGGAACTCTTCCTCACGCAGGTCTATCCGCTCGTCAAGTGAGGTGGCGCGCATGATCCGCTATCTCGATTTCAAGGACGCCCGCTGCAAGGACTGCTACAAGTGCCTGCGCGAGTGCCCCGTCAAGGCGATCAAAGTGGTCGATCACCACGCGAAGATCATCGAGAGCCGCTGCATCCTGTGCGGCCACTGCACGAAGGTCTGCCCGCAGAACGCCAAGAGCGTGCATACCGAGCGGGCGGAAGTGGAGCAGCTTTTAAAGGGCGGCAACGTCGTCGCGTCCGTCGCGCCCTCCTTCGTGTCCAGCTTCGATCTGCAGGATTTCAACGTCATGAAGCTCGCCCTCGGAAGGTTGGGCTTTGCCGACGCGGAGGAAACGAGCATCGGCGCGCGCGAGGTCACGGCGCAGTATAAAAAGCTGCTGGAAGGGGGCAAGTATAAAAACTTTATCACCTCCTGCTGCCCCGCCGTCAACACGATGATCGAACTGTACTATCCGAAGGCGCTGCAATACCTCGCGCCCGTCGACACCCCGATGATCGCGCACGCCAAGATGATCCGCAAAAAGCACCCGAAGGCGAAGGTCGTGTTCATCGGCCCGTGCATCGCCAAAAAGCGGGAGGCGCGCGAGAGCGGCGTGGTGGACGGCGTTCTGACCTTCGAAGACCTTGCCGCCATGTTCGAGGACAAGGGCATCGTCCTCTCGGAGATCGCCCGCCTGCCCTCGCACGCGGAGGGGGGCGCCAACCGCGCCAAATATTATCCCATCAGCCGCGGCATCATCAAGTCGTTCGAGCACTACATCGACGGCTACGAATTCGTCGCGGTGGACGGGGCGGAAAAGTGCAAGGAGGTGCTCGAAAATATCGAGAGCCTCTCGGGCATGTTCATCGAGATGAACAGCTGCGATTCCGCCTGCGTCAACGGGCCCTGCTCGCTCGCGCTCAAAGCGGGCGCGCTCAAAGCCAACGCCGATATCCGCAAATATGTGCAGAAGGACTTGGCGGAGAACGCTTCTTCGCCTGCGGCGCCCGCCGAGGACATCGACTTCACCTGCGTCCACGAGCGCAAGCGCACCGAGGACTTTACGCCCACCGACAGACAGCTGAAAGAAATTCTGGCAAAGACGGGCAAATTTACCGAGGCGGATATGCTCAACTGCGGCGCGTGCGGGTACGATACCTGCCTGGAAAAGGCGTGGGCGGTCGCCAACGGCTACGCGAACATCGATATGTGCGTGCCTTACATGCGCGAGCGCGCCGAAAGCATGAGTTACGAGATCATTCAGACAAGCCCCAACGGCATCGTTCTGCTGGACAACGATCTGAATATTCTGGAGATCAACGGCAAGGCGAAGGAGCTGCTTGGCATCAAGGAACACGACGTCAAGGGCAAGGGTGTTTTCCATTACTTCAACCCCACCGACTTCGTGCTCGCGCAGAGCGATAACAAGAACCTCTACAACAAAAAGGTGTTCCTCGAAAAGACGGGCAGCTACATCGAACTCACCATCATCGTCTTAAAGGACAAAAAGGGCATGTACGCCGTCATGAAGGACATCACGCAGGAGACCAAGAGCGAGGAGCAGCTGGATAAAGTCAGGCTGGAAACGCTCGCCACGACGGACGAGGTCATCAAAAAGCAGATGCGCGTCGCGCAGGAGATCGCTTCGCTTTTGGGCGAAACGACCGCCGAAACGAAGGTCGCCCTCCTCAAACTCAAAAGGACGATCGCGGGCGAAGAGGAGAAAAAATAGCCATGGCGCTCTGCTTGGAAAGCGGCTACACGTCGCTGAATAAAAAGAACGAGGAGCTGTGCGGCGACCGCGTGGAGAGCACCGTTTCGAACGGTTACACCACGCTCGTGCTCGCCGACGGGTTGGGCAGCGGCGTCAAGGCGAACATCCTCTCCACCCTCACCTCGAAAATTCTCTGCACCATGGTCTCCAACGACATCGACATCGAGGAGTGCGTGGAAACGATCATTCAGTCGCTGCCCGTGTGCAAGGTGCGCGGCGTGGCGTACTCCACCTTTTCCGTCATCCACATGAACGAACAGGGGAAGGGGTATCTCTTCGAGTTCGACAACCCGCAGGCGATCTGGATCCGCGGCTGCAAGTGCCGCGATTTTCCGCGCGAGGAAATGGATATTCTCGGCAAAACGGTGTACAAGACCGCGCTCGACTTGCAGGCGGGCGACATCGTCGTCGTCATGAGCGACGGCGTCATCCACGCGGGCATCGGCATGACGCTCAACCTCGGCTGGCAGCGGCCGGAGGTCATGGAGTATCTCGACAACAACGTAAAGCCGACGATGAGCGCGCGCGCCGTGGCGTGTCTGCTCGCGGGCGTGTGCAACGATTTATATCTCGGCACCCCCGGCGACGATACGACGGTCGCCGCCGTCAAGGTGCGCGAAAAATTGAACGTCGATCTGATGATCGGCCCGCCCGTCGACAAGGAGAAGGACGATTTTTACATTTCCCGCTTTCTGGCGGGGGAGGGGAAAAAGGTGGTCTGCGGCGGCACTTCGTCGCAGATCGTCGCGCGGCACCTGAAAACGACCGTGCGCGCCTCCTTCGACTTCCCCGATAAGGACGTGCCGCCCATCGGCTTTATCGACGGCATCGATCTGACGACGGAGGGCGTCCTCACCATGCGGCGGCTTCTGGAACTGTCCGAAAAATATGTGGACGTGCACGATTTAACGCCCAAAACCTTCACCAAGAAGGACGGCGCTTCCCTTTTGGCGCAGCTGCTGTTCGAGGAGGCGACGGACGTGCATTTCTATGTAGGGCAGAGCATCAACGCGGCGCACCAGGGCCTGCCCATCGACATCACGATGAAGTTGAAGCTGGTCGAAAGCCTCGCCGCGAACCTGAAAAAAATGGGCAAGAACGTTATTATAGATTACGATTAGAAAGGTTCTCACTTTTCTCGGCGAGCTGACGCCTGCGAAATGCCGAGAGGGGAGGGGAAACCCGAGCGGTTTTCCTTGCATGCACTCCTCTGTCATTTCGAGCGGAGGGCGGCGGAAGCCGTGCGGAGCGGAAGGCGAAGCCGCGCGCTCGCGGGTTTTCTCTGAAATCAAGCGAATCGCAGCATCTCTTTTGCGAGATTCGCGCGAAGGATAAAATAAATAACTCGCGCAAGCAAAACCACGTTTTTGCGTTAGCGCACCCCAATTTGCAAAAACTTTTGCTTTTGCAGGAAAGGTGAGCCGCGCAATTTTAATACTATGTGTGCGCCGAAATATTGCGCGGCGAGGAAAACTCCGATTGCCCCGAGCATAGCGAGGGCAATGGGGTTGTCCTTAAATCACGAAAAATCGCAGGCGACAGCTCGCCGAGATTTTTGTGAACGAATATTTAGGTAGGAGATAATATGGCAGATAACAAGCGTTTATTCGACACTGCGGTGCAAAAACTCAAATACGATGTGTTAAAAGCGGTCATCCGCAACGAGTACGAGCATTGCTACGATAACATTTACATAGACATCCCGAAGGAAATTTCCCCCGGCCCCAAAGCGACGATGCGATGCTGCATTTACAAGGAGCGAGCCATCGTGCAGGAGCGCATCAAGCTCGCCCTCGGCGGAGATAAAAATAACCCCAACGTCGTCGAGGTCATCGACATCGCCTGCGACGAATGCCCCATCGGCGGCATCTTCGTCACGCCCGCCTGCCGCGGCTGCATCGTACACCGCTGCCAGGAGGTATGCCCGAGGGGAGCCATTCAGATCATCGACCACAAGGCGGTCGTCGACAAGAGCAAGTGCATCGAGTGCGGCAAGTGTACCCAGGCATGCCCGTACGGAGCCATCATCGCGCAGAAGCGCCCGTGCGTCAACTCCTGCAAGGTCAAGGCGATCACCGTCGGCGAGGATAAAAAGGCGGTCATCGACAACGGCAAGTGCATCTCCTGCGGCGCCTGCGTGTATCAATGCCCGTTCGGCGCCATCGTCGACAAGTCGCTCATCATGGACTGCATCGACATTCTGAAAAAGTCGGAAAACAACACCAAATACCATGTGTATGCGGTCATTGCGCCGTCCATCGTCAGCCAGTTCAAGTACGCGAAGATCGAACAGGTCGTGACGGGCATGCGCAAGCTTGGATTCCACCAGGTGGTCGAGGCGGCGCTCGGCGCAGACATCACCCTGTACCACGAGGCGGAGGAGTGGAAGGAGAAGGGCACGCTCACGACTTCCTGCTGCCCGTCGTTTGTAATGTTCGTGGAAAAGAACTTCCCCGAACTTGCGAAGTATGTTTCGAGCAGCGTTTCGCCCATGGTCGAAACGGCTATGCTCATCAAGCGCACCGACCCTGCGGGCAAGGTCATCTTCATCGGCCCGTGCGCGAGCAAAAAGCTCGAATTCAAACTCCCCAAAACGCAGGGCGCCATCGACGGCGTGCTCTCCTTTGAAGAATTGCAGGCGTTTCTGGACGCGCGCGACATCGAGGTCGGCGCCCTGGAGGAAACTTCGCTCGACAATGCCTCCTTCTACGGCCGCATCTTCGCCAAGAGCGGCGGCATCGCGCAGGGCGTGGCGGACGTTGCGAAGGAGTACGGCGTCGAGGGCATCAAGCCGCTCGCGATGAACGGCATCGACGAGTGCCGCGCCGCGCTCACCAAGCTGAAATTCAACCGCGCGGTCGAAAACTTTTTCGAGGGCATGGCGTGCGACGGCGGCTGCCTGAACGGCCCGCTCTGCCTCACCCACGGCCCGAAGAACGCGATCGACGTGGATAAATACGGCGCTTCCGCGAAGGAAAAGACGATCGACAATTCCGTAAAACTGTACAAGCTCAGCCTGGGCGAAAAGGCGGAGTAGCGAAAAACGGGGGCGCAGCCGCCCGTATCCGTTATATGTGCCGCCGCACATACGAATGAATATGCATATGACGCGAAAAATCCGCTGAAACGGTACGCATGAGCCGCCGCACATATGTGCGGCGGCTCATGCGGCGCATTGCGCCGCATGAAAAACGGCACGCCTTCGCAAAGGCGTGCCGTTTGTTTTTCAGCCGGGGGATCAGTCGGGTTTTTCTTCCAGGGTCAGGGGATAATCGCCGAGGTGCTTTACCTTGAAACCGTTTTTCTTGTATTCTTCATAGTTGAAGGCTTCCAGTTCGTCGATGGCGAGCTTATGGAATTCATAGAAATTTTTCCACCATTCGTATCCCGAGCCGAGTTCTGCATTCAGGTAAGCGTCCGCGATGTCGCAGCCCATTTGCGGGGCGACGTAGAAGGCGCCCATTGCAAGCACGTTAACGCCGTTGCCCGTAATGGCGCGCAGTGCGGCGGGTACGCTTTCCACAACGCCTGCGTGCACATGCGGACATTTGCTCGCCGCGATATGAATGCCCATGCCGGTGCCGCAGAAGATGAGCGCGCGCTCGAATTCGCCTTCCGCGATCATGCTGCCCACGCGCAGACCCACGCGGTGGAACATAAGGTCGGTATCGTTCGGGTCGCTGTCCGTACGGACGCCTACGTCCGTAATCGTCCAACCCTTCCTTTTCAGATGCGCCACGACCGCTTCTTTCAGCGGAAATCCCGCAAAATCTGCCCCAACCAAAAGCTGTTTGTCCTTGATCGTTTTCATGTTTTCCTCTCCTTGTATTATTTTGTATTTGATATGCGGCTGCCCCGCCGAGCGGGGGGCGGTACCAGCCGTGCAAGTGCCGCAGGGTGCCGTTTTCCGACCGGAAATCGGCTCAATTATAGCACATATTTTTTAAATTGACAATAAAAATTCCGAAAAAAATTTTTTAATTGTTTTCAGAAAATGTACAGGTATATCCGTCTTTGCGCCCGGGTGCGCGCCGGCGTGCAAACCCTTCCGAACGGGCAGCCTGCCGCCGGCGCAGCAGGGAAATTTGCGGGGAGCTATTTCTCCGTACGGCTTTTTTTCCAATCCTTGATCTCCTGCAAACGCGCCTTGTAGCGCGCCTCCAACCCTTCCTCGGTGGGGCGGTAGTATTCCTTTCCCAACAGGCTGTCGGGCAAACACTGCATGTCCGTCAGCTTGTCCGCGGCGTCGTGCGCGTACTGGTAGCCCTTGCCGTATTGGAGTTCCTTCATGAGTTTTGTCGGCGCGTTGCGGATGACGAGGGGCACCGGCTCGGCGAGCATGTTGAGCGCGTCCTTCTTCGCCGATTCGTACGCCATGTAGAGCGCGTTCGACTTGGGCGCCATCGCCATATACACGACCGCCTGCGTCAGGTGCACCGAGCATTCGGGCATGCCGATAAAGTGGCAGGCCTGGTATGCGGCGACGGCGATTTCGAGCGCGCGCGGGTCGGCGAGGCCTACGTCCTCGCTCGCGAACCGCGTCACCCGCCGCGCAACGTACAGCGGGTCTTCGCCCGCTTCCAGCATGCGCGCCAGCCAGTACACGGCGGCGTCGGGGTCGGAGTTGCGCATGGATTTGTGCAGGGCGGAGATGAGGTTGTAGTGCTCTTCCCCCTTTTTGTCGTAGAGGAGAGATTTTTTCGAGGTGCATTGCTCCACGTCCTCCGCGGTCACCACCGTCTTTTCCCCGTCGAAGGTGCCGTTTAACACCGCCATTTCGAGGGTGGAGAGGGCGCTGCGCGCGTCGCCGTTGGCAAAGTTGGCGATGGCTTCGACGAGCTCGTCCGAAATTTCCACCTTCTGCCCGCCGAACCCGCGCGCATCGGAAAGGGCGCGGCGCAAAAGCTCGCAGATTTCCTCCGTTTTCAGCGGCTGCAGAACGAACACCTTGCAGCGGGAGAGGAGAGCGCCGTTCACTTCGAAGGAAGGGTTTTCCGTCGTCGCGCCGATGAGGATGATGCTGCCACGCTCCACAAAGGGCAGAAAGGCATCCTGCTGCGCCTTGTTGAAGCGGTGTATTTCGTCCACGAAGAGGATGGTTTTCCCGCCGAAACGGCGGTTCTTTTCCGCCTCCTCCATCACCTGTTTGATCTCTTTTATGCCGCTCGTCACCGCGGAAAAGTCGATAAAGTTCGCCTTCGTGCGGTTTGCGATGATGCGCGCGAGCGTCGTCTTGCCCACGCCCGGCGGCCCCCAGAAGATCATGGAGCCCACGTTGTCGCTCTCGATGAGGCGGCGCAGAACCTTGCCTTCGCCCAACAGGTGCTTTTGACCGCAGTATTCCTCCAGCGTCTGCGGGCGGATGCGCGCCGCCAGCGGCTGGCTCTGTTCTTTTTCGAAAAAGGTCGGCTGTTCGTACATGGCTTTGCCCCCGAAAATGGCTTACCCTGCGCCGCAATCGAACGCGGCGCGGGTCGCCATTATTATAGCACATCCGCGGCGGATTTCAAGCGTCGGCGGGGGATTTTTAATGGAAAGTATGGGCAGCCGCAGGCGCAAGTACGGGAATTTTCCGATAAATATTGCAATTTGCTTTTTCTGATGCTATAATCAATTTGAAGTGAGTTAAATATTGTTGCGCGCCGTTTAATAATTAAAGGGGGAAATATTGTATGAAAAAGTTTGTACGCATTGTAGGCGTTTTCGCTTTACTATGTTGTTTGTTTGGTGCAGCCGGGTGCGGCAATAAATACAACGCAGAATTATTTAATGATGCGGAACAGTGGGTTCGCGAAGATTTTCTGCGAGAAAATCGCGTAAAGGCGTTTTATCCGAACGAAAATTATGACGAAAACGACGAGCAATCTGAAAGTTACATTTACGATGAAGCAGCTCCCTTGTCGAGAACTTTTATTATTTCCGACGAGGAGACTTTTAATGAAATCTTTACGGGAGATGACTTTTCTGTCGATTTTGATAATGAAATGTTGCTTTTATATATTTTCCCAAAAATGTATCCCAGGAATTATATTTTGAAAAAAATTATCGTTGAGGGAAGGAAAATAAGCGTTTCAGTCGAAATTGAAAAGCGGAACGTTAATGACGCGGCGATGCCCTCGCAGAGCTGTTTGTTGGTAAAAATGGATAGAATTGAGATCGATTCTGCGGAATTTATCGAGCAATAAAATTAACATCCGCCTGCGGATGTGGTTCTCGTCCCTCATGAACAAGCAAAGCGGAGCCATGGCAAAAGCCATAGCTCCGCTTTGGCGCTCCGCGAGGGACTCGAACCCCCAACACTTCGCTCCGAAGGCGAATGCTCTATCCAATTGAACTAGCGGAGCAAGGAGCGGCAATCACTGCCGCTTTTTCTCATTTATCTTTTCTCCCGCAAGTCGAACAATACGTCGGAAAGGGTTGCGAGCTGCTCGGGGGAAAGGGTTTCGCCCCGCGCTTTTTCGGGCACGTTTGCCGCTTTTAATGCCGCCTGCGCCTGCTCGCGCGTCAGCGAAAAGGCGTTTACGAGGTTGTTTTCCAGCGTCTTGCGGCGGGAGAGAAAGGCGGCGCGCACTGTGTCGCGGTAACACTTGGCGCTCCTGACGGGGATGCGGTCTTGCCGGAAAGTCAGCTTTACGACCGCGCTGTCCACGTTGGGCACGGGGTAGAACATGCGGCGCGGCACGTACTTCACGATCTCCGCGCTCGCCCGCCGCGCGATCGCCGCCGTGATGGCGCCGTATTCGGGCGTCCCCGCCTCGGCGCAGAAGCGCTTTGCCACGTCGTCCTGCACCATGATGACGAGCGCGCGCACCTTTTCGCTCTCCTCCACGAACCGCATCACCAGAGGCGAGGTGATGTAATAGGGCAGGTTCGCAACGACGGTGTAGGGCGCAAGCTCCCGTTCCAGCGCCGCGAGGTCGGCTTTGAGGAAGTCTTTGAAGGTGACGTGCGCATTGGGGCAGTCTGCAAGCGTTTCGGCGAGTACGGGTCTGAGCTTTTCGTCGATCTCGAAGGCGAAAACCTCCTTTGCGCTCGCGGCAAGCTCGCGCGTGAGCGTGCCCGCCCCGCACCCGATCTCCAACACCGTCGAACTTTTGTCGATGCCCGAAAGCTCCACGATGGAGCGCAGAAGGTTCGTGTCCGAAATAAAGTTCTGCCCGAACTGTTTTTTGAAGGAAAAGCCGTGCTTTCCCAAAATCAAACGCAAATTTTCCATAAAATAACTGAAAGAAATCCGAATATTCGCCGCCGCGCGGCGCAAACTGTTACCGTAAGCACTTGCTTACCCGAAAGCGAATGAGAGTTTTGGGTAGACAAGGGCTTACCTGAAAAGGGTGTAGCCCTCACAAAAGAGAAGGGAAAGCCGCCGCATTTTGCGCGGCTTTCCTGACGTTTCATTGATAGCGGAAATTATACAAATAAAATCTCGAACAGGCAAAAACCACGCTTTTTGCCTGTTCACTCCATTTGGCAATCCTTTGCCTCACGGAAGGGGTGAAGCGGCGGCATTCTATAATATGCGTGCGCCGAAAGATGCCGCCGCGAGGGGAAAGCTGTTCGGGTTTCCCCTCAAAATCTCGACTTTTTGTTTTGTCAGCTCAAAACAAAAAGTGAGAACTTTTTACTCGCTGTCCGCAATATACTCCCGCACGCGCAGGGCAACGCCGCAGTTCTTCGCGATTTCGCGGCACTTTGTAATTTTTTCCGCGCCGATGACGTCGACCACCGAAAACCAGGTATCGATGCCGCGCGCGGCGCATTTCTTTGCAAAATCCTGCAACCCCTCGAAAGCCGCTTCGCCGAACGCGGGTTTGCACAGTTTTGCGTATTCCTCGGCGGTCGCCTCGTTCAGGCTCACGTTGATCTTGTCCACCGCTTCGGCAAGCTCTGCCGTAACGTCGCGCTTGTGGATCATATTCGCCTGCCCGTTGGTGTTCAGCCGCACCGTCGCGCCCCGTTTTTTCAGTTCCCGCCCGATCTCGCAGAGGGCGTCGATGCGGATGGTCGGCTCGCCGAACCCGCAGAAAACGTACTCCTTGTAGCGGGTAATGTCCGCGGGGATCTGCGCCAGAACGTCGGCGGGGGATGGCTCTCGCGTCAGCCACAGTTCGTAGCCGAAGTAGGTCGAATGCTCGTTGCGCACGCAGAAGGCGCAGTCGTTCGAGCACTTGCTCGTCAGGTTGATGTACAGGTTTCCGTCTAATGCGTAAGTGAATGTTTCTGCCATAATTTTATCCTTTCGCGTTCAGTTTTTTGAACAACGTATGCGCGTTTTTGTGTATCTGCGCCGCCAGCTCTTCGAGCGGTTCGCCGCGCAGCGCCGCCAGTTTTTCGTACACGCGCACCACGTTTTTCGAGGTATTCAGGGTGCCGCGCAGCGGTTCGGGCGCGAGGTAGGGGGAATCGGTCTCCGCGAGAATGCGGTCGGCGGGCACGATTTTTGCGACCTCGTCCAGCCGCCGCGCGTTTTTAAAGGTGACCGGCCCCGCAAAGGAGATGTACAGCCCGAGCTTTAAATACTCCTTCGCCGTTTCGGGACTGCCCGAAAAGCAGTGCATCACCCCGCCGTGCGAAAGCCTTGCGCGGTTGTCTTTGAGGATTTGCAGGGTGTCCGCGGCGGCGTCGCGGCTGTGGACGATAAAGGGCAGGCCGAGCGAATCGGCGAGCTCCAGCTGTTCGCAGAACGCCCGCTTCTGCGCTGCTTCGTCGGTGCCGTCGTAGTGGTAATCCAATCCTATTTCGCCTACCGCCACCCCCTTGGGCGAGGCAAGGAGGGCGGCGAGGCGCTCGTAATCCCCCGCGCGGAAGTCGGCGAGGTTGGAGGGGTGGAATCCCGCCGCAAAGTACAGTGCCGGGGCATTTGCGCGGTTTTCCGCGCTTTTATTTTCCGCCATTTTTGCGGCGAGTGCGGAGGAATCGTAATTCCAGCCCACGTTGACGACGGTATCCACCCCCGCCGCCGCAATGTCGGCAAGCAGGGCAGCCATGTCGCCGTATTTATTGTCGTAATTCAGGTGTGCGTGCGTGTCGATGTACATATCGTGACTATTGTACGCTTTTTTGCGCCGTTCGTCAAGGAGAAACGCTTGCCTGGCGGCAACGCGCGCGGCACGGATTTCTGTTCGGCGCAAATTCGTGTGTGCGGCAAGATTCGCGCGCGGAAGGCAAACAAAAAGGCCCCGCGGCATTCGCCGCGGGGCGCAGAGGTGATGCGGTGCTTATCGGTAGAGCGGCACCGCGGTAAAATCCGTTTCGTCGGCTGTAAAGATATACAGCCACCCGTCGGCGATTGCCGCGCGCGTCAAATCGGGCAAATAGGACGCGAGAGACGTCTTCGCCAGCTCGACGAGTTCATACCCGTCGAAGTGCAGGAGCAAATAATAGTTTTCTCCGTTGTAGGGGCTGACGTGCAGGCCGACCAGCGCATTTTCGCGGTCGATGAGGTACGCCTTGTACTCCGAGGCAAAGGAGGCGTTTTCCGCCTCGTACGCGTCGAGCGAGCGCACGCTGTCGCCGTCTTCGGCGTATACCTCGATTTTCAGGGAATCCCAAGTGCCGTATCCGATGCCGAGCAGCGTTCCGTCCGTAAAGTCGACGAGCGAGGTCGAATAGCCGTCGATGTCCTCGGTGCGGATGTAGGTGATATTCTTGGGGTCGGATAAATCGATTTTGAACACGGGGTCGGTAATCTCGATTGCCGTGCATACCCACACCGCGTTTTCTTCCTTTTCAAAGCGGACGGACATTACCTGTTCGTCTTCCGGCGCGAACCATTCGAGGGAGCCGAGCACGGAAAAATCGCTCAGGCTGATCACGTACACGCCCGCATTCTGTCCGTAGGGCGGCAGGAGCGACGCGTCGCCGCTCGATTTAGGGAAATAGCGGTTTAAGGTCGTTACGGCGCGCAGGGTGCCGTCCCGCTCGTCCATGGAATATTGGTCTTTAATTGTGCCCGGGATGTCGGCGCTGCCGAGCAGGGTAAGTTCCCCGCCCGCATAGGACACGGCGGAAATTTCCGTGCGGCTTTCGCGGAGGGTATAGGATACGTTTTCGCCGTTCACCGTTTCCTCTCCGTTATAGTAGCCGCGCGTGACGAATACGTTGTTTTGCGAAACGTACACCTCGTCGGTGTAGGAGAAAAAGGCGAGGCAGTCCTCGATTTCCGCGCTCTCGTTCAGCCGCGTCACTATGGTATAGCGGGCGGCGGTCGCAACGTCGGGGCAGACGATGTCTTCGACGGGCAGGTTCTCCATATCGCCGAGTTCGCCCGCCTGCGGCAGGTACTGCGCCTCGTCCGAAAAATCGGGGTTGGAGTAGACGGCAAACTCGCTGATGAGCAAAAAATCTCCCTCGACGCTCCGCGAGGTGACGTAGTTGCCCGAAACGTACCTTCTGCTCGTCTCGCGCATGTTCGCGGGGTCGGAAACGTCGATGCCGACGATTTCCGTATAGACAATCGATGTCTTTCCGTTCCAAACGGATACGGGAGTGAACAGGGTAACGGTGTCCCCGTCCTCGCTCAGGTATATCTCCGCGCGCTCGGTATACGGGCTGTAATAGTAGGTATCCTCGCGCTCGCCGATGTGCACCGTGCCGGCGGGTTCGCTGTCCGCCCCCGCCAGGGAGTACGCCCGCAGGGTATACCCGTCGGTATTGCCCTGCAAATAGAAAACCGTGTCGCCCGCCCGCTTGAAGCGGTCGCCCTCGATTACGCCCTGCACCTGGTTGTCGGTCACTTCCGAATAGGCGGGGTCATTGCCCGCGTCGCCGGGCGCCAGCGCCATATCGTCGCCTTTGCCGCTGAATAAATCACCGAACCACGCCTCGAAGTTGTTCTTGTAGCGGGGCGGGCGGTAGGTGAGTTCGTTGATCTGCTGCATCAAAGAATAATATTCGCTGTCCTTATACGCCGAAAGGTCGGGCATGGCGGTGTTGTAGGGGATAAACAGCACGAGGTTGAACGCGAGCACCAGCGAAAGCCCCGCCGCCAGTACGGATGTGAGCGTTATGCGCTTTTTGCGGCGCGCCTTTTCCGCATCGGCGCGCGCCAATATGTCTTTCGTCCGTTCAGTCGATGTCTTCATAAGAAAAACCCTCCTTGATGAGATGGAGTTTGAGGGTGGATCTTGCGCGCGAAAGCAGGTTGTACACCTGTTTGGCGCTCTTTTTGAGGATCTTACAGATTTCGGCGTTGGAAAACCCGTCGAAATAGCTTAAATACAGCACCTCCTTGTAGGGCGCGGGCAGCTTTTGCATGCACGCGTACAGCCGTTCGTTGCGTTCCCGCTTGAAAATATCCTCTTTGTTTTCGCTCGCGAGGATGTTTTCCAGCCCCTGCAAGGGGCGGTTTTTGCCGTTTTTGCGCACATAGTCGATCGCCTTGTTGCGCGCAACGGTATAGAGGTAGGTCTTGAAAGTGGCGCCCTCGCGGAACTTTTTGCGCTTTACGATGAGCGCGGCAAAGGTGTCCGCCGTCACGTCCTCCGCGGCGTCGGCGTCCTTCACGATGCAGTAGGCAAAGCGCGTGAGCGCGTCGCCGTGCAGTTGTACCAGCCGTTCCAGCGCCTGCATGTCGCCACCGAGGAAATCCCGGTACAGCGCCGCGCTGCGATCTCTCGTATCCACCTCTTTTCACCTCTCACTTATTAAACGCGGAAGCTTGCTCTTTTACTCACCTGTTTTTTTCGGAAACAAAAAGAAGAAAAGCCCCGCAAACGCTTCGGTGTGTTTGCGGGGCCACTGAAATCATTTCAGATTGCTTTGCGTATATCATACCGGGCGAGCCGTTTAAAAAATTCCGCTCCCGTCCGCGATGTCGCTTTCGGGGGAGATAAGGCAGAGGTTTCCGTCCGCGTCCTCCGCGCACAGAATCATGCCCTCGCTTACGATGCCGCGCAGCTTCGCGGGTTTGAGGTTGGTCACCACGATTACGCGCTTGCCCACCATCTGCTCGGGGGTGTAGAACTTCGCGATGCCGCTCACCACCGTGCGCGTTTCGCCGCCCAGTTTGACGGTATTTTTCAAAAGTTTGTCGCTCTTTTCCACCTTTTCGGAGGCGATCACCTTGCCAACCTGCATGCGCACTTTGCCGAAGTCGTCGATGGAAATCTCGGCGGGGTATTCCGGCTCATGGCTCGCTTTTTTGGGGGCGTTCTCGGTTTTTTGCGCCTTTTTCGCTTCCTCGGCGGGCTTTGCTCCGCCGTGCATCGCCTCGTACGCCGCCTCCACGTCCTTGTAGTTCTTGCGCTCGAACAGGTGCGTTTCGGCGGGGGAGACCTTCGTGCCGTTCTTCAACAGCCCGAATTTATCCAGCTTCGCGTAATCGCGCTGCGGGGCGTTGAACTGCGCGAACACCTTTTCCGCCGTCGCGGGCAGGAAGGGCTGCAACAGCGACGTCGCGATGAGGATGCTCTCCGCGAGGTTGTATAAAACGGTGGAGAGCCTGTCCTTTTTCGCCTCGTCCTTGGCGAGGAGCCAGGGCGCCGTTTCGTCGATGTACTTGTTGCAGCGGCGCAGGAAGGCGAAAATTTCGCCCAGCACGTCGGAAATTCTGAACTCGTCCATCCTGGCGGAAACTTTGCCGTACAGCGCCTCCGCCATGGTTTTCAGTTCGGCGTCCACGGGTTCGGCGGCGCCTTTATCGCAGAGCACGCCGTCAAAATACTTGAGAGCCATCGCCGCCGTGCGCGAAACGAGGTTGCCGTAGGTGTTGGCAAGGTCGGAATTCACGCGGTCGTTGATGAGTTCCCAGGTGATGTTTCCGTCGTTGTCGAAGGGCATATCGTTGAGCACGAAGTAGCGCACCGCGTCCACGCCGAATATTTTGACCAGCTCGTCCGCATAGATCACGTTCCCGCGCGACTTGCTCATCTTGTCGCCGCCCATCAACAGCCACGGGTGCCCGAATACCCGCTTGGGCAGGGGCAGGCCCAGCGCCATCAAGAAGATGGGCCAGTAGATGGTGTGGAAGCGTATGATGTCCTTGCCGATGACGTGTACGTCTGCGGGCCAGTATTTTTTGAACAGCTCGCCCGAGTTCCCGTCCGCGTCGTATCCGAGCCCCGTGATGTAGTTGGTCAGAGCGTCCAGCCACACATATACGACGTGCTTGGGGTCGAAGTCGACGGGGATGCCCCAGGTGAAGGAGGTGCGCGAAACGCACAGATCCTGCAGACCCGGCTTTAAGAAGTTGTTCACCATCTCGTTCTTGCGCGAGAGGGGGGTGATAAATTCGGGGTGTTCGTCGTAGTACTGCAAAAGGCGGTCGGCATACTTGCTCATCTTGAAGAAGTACGCTTCCTCCTTGGCGGGCTTCACCTCTCTGCCGCAGTCGGGGCATTTTCCGTCTTTGAGCTGCGAGGGTGTCCAGAACGATTCGCAGGGGGTGCAGTACATTCCCTCGTACGAGCCTTTGTAGATGTCGCCCTGCTCGTACAGTTTTTTGAAGATCTTCTGCACCTGCTTTTCGTGGTCGGTATCCGTCGTGCGGATGAATTTATCGTAGGATACGTTCATCAGATCCCAGATCTCTTTGATCTGCTGTGCCACGCCGTCCACGAACTGCTTGGGGGTCACGCCCGCCGCCGCAGCCTTCTCTTCGATCTTCTGACCGTGCTCGTCCGTACCCGTCTGAAAGCGCACGTCGTAGCCCTGGTTGCGCTTGAACCGCGCGATCGCGTCCGTCAGAACGATCTCATAGGTGTTCCCGATGTGCGGCTTGCCCGAAGTGTAGGCGATCGCCGTCGTGATGTAATAGGGTTTTTTCGCCATATTGCCCTCCGTTTTGCATGGTAAAAGTTGTATTTCGGTAGTATTATACCGCATTTTCCGCGCAAAGTAAAACAAATTCGGCGCTATTTGCGCCGCGCGCGGCATAACTTGTCCGCCGCGCGCATACGGTTAGGGTGGGGAACTGCCTATGAACGTTTTATTTTTGGTCGTTTTTATCGTCTGCACCGCGCTCATCTGCGTGCGCGACCCTTCCGCCTTTCTGCCCGCCCTGCTTTCGGGGGCGGAGCGGGCGGTGTCGCTGTGCATCACCCTCGCCGCCGTGTACGCCGTGTGGCTGGGTATCTTGCAGGTCGCCGAGGACGCGGGTGCCTTGCGCGGTCTGGCGCGGGGTATGAAGCCGCTCACAAAAAAGCTCTTCCGCACCGAAAACGAAGGGGCGCTCGAAAAGATCGCCGTCAACCTCTCGGCAAACCTCTTGGGCATGGGCGGCGCGGCGACGCCCGCGGGCATCTCCGCCATGCGCCTGTTGGGCGCGGAGGAAAACGCCCGCTATTCCCGTGCCATGCTGTTCGCCGTCAACTGCGCGGGTTTGCAGTTGTTTCCCGCGACCGTCGTGTCCCTGCGCGCGGCGGCGGGCGCGGCGTCCGCGTACGACGTCGTTCTGCCTATCCTCCTTTCGTCATTGTGCGCGCTCATTATGGGCGTGTCCCTTGTGATGCTTCTGTGCGGAAGGGGAGTGCGCGCGGCAAGGTGCGGCGGGCGCAGGGCAAAAGGTTGCGCGGGAATGGGCGGAGGCTGCGCAGGCGGGCGCAAAGGGGTGCGGCGATGAGTTGGACTGCGTACATCCTCCCCGCGCTGTGCGCGGCTGTGCTTTTGTTCGCTTCCGTCCGCAAGGTAAAGGTGTACGACAGCTTTGCGGGCGGTGCGGCGAAGGCGCTGCCCCTCTTAAAAAATCTGTTTCCGTATGTGGCGGCGGTGCTGGTTCTGGCGGAACTGTTCGAGGCGAGCGGGCTTTCGGCGGCGCTCTCGTCCGCGCTTTCGCCCCTCTTTTCCCTTTTGGGTATCCCCGAAGAGATCGCGCCGCTCGTACTCGTCAAGCCCTTTTCGGGCAGCGGTTCCCTCTCCCTGCTCACCGAAATCTTCGCAAAGTACGGAGCCGATTCGTATATCGCGCGGTGCGCGAGCGTCGTCTATGCCTCGGGCGAAACGGTGTTTTATTTGTCGGCGGTGTACTTCGCGGGCGTCGAGGGCAAGCGCCCCGCCCTGCCCGTGGCGATCGGTCTCATTTCCAACTGTATCGCCATCCTGCTCGGCTGCCTGTTCTGCCGCATAATATAAAAAGCCGCCCGGGCGGGGCGGCGCTCAAAATCAGGAACGTATGAACTTTTTCGGACGGTATCTGCGCGGTCATTGCGCGCGCTTGTCCAAAAGATTACGGTAAAAGTGATAAAACGTTGCTATATAGCGTTTGCGGTAGCGGTAGGCGGTGCTTTCGGAAATGTGCCCGCGCATCGCAAGCTGCCATACCTGGTCGTTCCTCCGCTCGATGTAAATCGCCCCGATCAGGAGCGTATGGGCGAGTTCCGCGTCGGAATAACGCACCGACAGAAGTCCGAGCGCTTCCGCGGCGGCGGGGTCTGTGTCGGCAAGCCGGCAGATCGCTTCTTCACTTTTCTTTAAGCTGTACATGTGTTTGATCGTTCTCCTTATTTTCAGTGTGCTTCTATGATAACATATAATTGTATATTTTTCAACTATATTTTTACAATAAATTATAAAAATTTACAAAAATATCGAAAAGAATAAAAAAACGCCTTACGGCGGGGAACAGGATCGTGTTTTGCTCATGCAGGCATGGGGACAAGCAAAGGGGATTTCCGAAAAAAAAGGACGGTCATTGAACCGTCCTTTCCGCTTAATCGGATATTGTTATCCGGCGGAAGCCAAAGCGGAATTCGCTTTGGCTTCCGCGGCGTTGTAGCGAAGGTAAAAATAGTCTATGTACAGATGTCTGTAACGATAGCTTGTCGAGCTGCTGATGTTGGCTAAATTCGTCAGTTTCCATCTCTCTTCTTCAATCTGGGCAACGTAAATGGCGTTGATCAGAGCGGGGTGGACGGTCGGTCGCAGGTGGTCATCGTACTCAAAGAAGATGAACATTTCGGCGAGCGTTTTGAGTGCGGACGGTTCTTTTCTGTTCAGCATTCGGCAGATGCCTTTCTCCTGGTTAATTACTGTTTGCATTGGTGGATGCCTCCTTTTACTGAAATAAAAAGGTAAAAGGGATGTGGTTTACCAATTCAAAAAAAAGACCGCGGCAGCTATATCAAAAAATATAAAACGTAAGAGTTCTTCATGGCTAAATCATATCACCAATCGAAGAAATATTCAATAGGTTTATGAAAAATAAGGAATAAAATATGTTGTTAAATTCGAAAGCGGAGCAGAAAAGCGCCGGCGTACGGTTAAGCGGGGCGCCTGACCGAGGAGTGCGGCGGATTGCCCGGCGTTCGCATTTCCTTTGGTTCGGGTAGTTTTGCTGCCTCTCATTCCGGGCGAGCGGAAGTCTGCATGAAGAAAACCGCCTCATCAAAGGGAGGCGGTTTTGCCGTACGGTAAAAGCCGAAGTACACGGCGATATGCCCGAGTTAATTTTTCCTGTAATAACTCTCCTGAATTTCAGTTATTTCCATTCCGAGCGAACCGGCTTTCTTTATAAAATTGTTTATATTATCAATGCCCCATTGTGAGCAAACCGCGCAATCCTGTGTTGAAGTCTGTATAACATCATTCAAATAGAAACGTTTTGCGGGATCGTGGCAATTTATGGACGTTTCCGACAGCAATTTAACCACGCCTATCGAACCCTGCAGTTCTTTCGGAAATATTGTTTGTAATAATTGTGCAGAAGTAGAAGGGTGATCTTGCATATACTTTTTTACTACAGCTAACACTAATTTTCCTTTGCCATATTGTATGCCGTTAAATAAATATTTGGTCGTATCCTTTCCGTTTCCCGGCGATAGCGGTAGGGGTTGCGGAGGTGTCGGGCTAGAATTGATTTTGATGATGGAGATTTGAAAATTTTTTAATGCAAGATTTATTTCTTCGAGGGAATATTTTTTCGAGTAATGCTCTGTTAACAATGCCTTAATATCAAGTTGTTGCACGTCTTGTTCGATTTTGCTGATATTTGAGTCTGTTTTTGCTGTTTCGATTAAAAAATCTTTTACTTTTTCCGGACTAAAATTACCCTTGCTGAATAATGCCAGAAACTTTTCACCGTTTGCGTTATTTTCCGTAAACGAAATGACTATTGAATATTCCGCGGTATCATTTCCCCGATAGTAAACGTATAGTTTATCGCAGATTAGAATGCCTACCTTGAGTTCCAATAATCGCATATAACTCAACAACTGTTCTTTATACGTTTGAGAGAAGGGCAAATTATGTTGTTTTAATTCAACGACAAATAAATCCTTGTTGTTTACGCTATCTCGGATTATTATATCGGGTATAGTTCTCTCGCGTGCACCGATTTGTATATTTCTCCAAATATCGATTTCTCCGCTTCGTTTGCTATACCCAAACATGGCAGCGTCCGCGAAAATTTCCACCCACAAATTTTGTATAACATCTTCTCTCGAGGTTTTGTTTGTCTGAAAATCTGATACAATTGAGTTCCATTTTTCAATTAAAGTCATAATTTACCCCTTTCCGACATTATAACACAAATTTCATTCGTTTTCAAGCTTCGGTTCGAATTAAAAAGAAAAAAACAAACCGCATCAACTTTTAAACTGTTCGGGTTAGGTTTTTTTGGTGGAGATGATCAGGGCTTGCGCCAAAGGCGCAAAACTCTCGCGGTGCTCGAGTACGAACAGCCGAGGCAAAGCCTCGCCGGTTCAATTCTTCGCAAACCCGACCAATAAAAAAACCGCCCCTGAAAGGCGGTTTTTTTATTGGTGGAGATGATCAGACTCGAACTGACTACCTATACGTTGCGAACGTATCGCTCTACCGGGTGAGCTACATCCCCGCTTCCGTTTTACTCATTGTATTATACATGGAAATTGAAAATTTTTCAATCGTTTTTATGCTGTTTTCAAAAAATTTTTTTCTTTTTTTCGGAATACGCTCTTACGCGTTCCCTTTGCCCCCTGCCGAATGAAAGACGCGGAAATTTGCCATACTGTTCCTTAAACAGGCAGATGCGCTTCGCGCTTCCGCCAAAATATGGATATAAAGGAAAATTTGTTGACGAAGCGCGGGCGGCCGTGTTATAATTAAAAAATACAATACCGTCATACGAAGGCATTGCGCCGCCTTCAGAACAAAAGAAAGAGGTAGGTTATGAAGATAGTCGTCGCAGGGATCGGATATGTGGGTTTATCCATTGCAATCCTGCTCGCGCAGCATAACGAAGTCGTTGCAGTGGATATTTCCGAAGAGCGCGTTAAACTTCTCAACGAGCGCAAGGCGCCGATCGCGGACAAAGAAGCGGAGGAATATCTTGCGGGCGCGAAACTGAATCTGCGCGCCACGCTGCATGCGGAAGAGGATTACAAAGACGCGGATTTTATCATCATTGCAACCCCGACCAATTACGACACGAAAACGAATTCTTTTGATACTTCTTCGGTGGAAAACATAATCGAAACGGCGGTACCTTTGCAAAAACATGCCTGTATCGTCATCAAATCGACGATTCCCGTCGGTTTTACTGTAAACGCGCGCAAAAAATACGGATTTGACAAGATTATGTTCTCTCCCGAATTTTTACGCGAAGGGAAGGCTCTGTACGATAATCTGTACCCTTCGCGCATTGTCGTGGGTACCGACCTGCAAAACAAGGAGATGCACGACCTTGCGTGGACGTTTGCTCAACTTCTGGCGGAAGGCGCGCTCAAAGAGCATATTCCCAAGCTGATCATCAACGCCACCGAAGCGGAGGCGATCAAGCTGTTTGCCAATACCTATCTTGCGCTGCGCGTATCCTATTTCAACGAGCTTGACACCTATGCCGAAACGCGCGGTCTGGATACAAAGGCGATCATCGACGGAGTTTGCCTCGATCCGCGCATCGGCGACGGGTACAACAATCCGTCTTTCGGGTACGGCGGTTATTGCCTGCCCAAAGATACAAAACAGCTGCTCGCCAATTACGGGGATATTCCCGAAAACGTCATCCACGCCATCGTCGAATCCAACCGCACGCGCAAAAATTTTATCGCGGGCAGAATCATGGAAAAGGCGGGGTATCCGCGCAAAAAGGACATCACCGTCGGCGTGTTCCGCCTGACGATGAAAAAAGATTCGGACAATTTCCGCCAAAGTGCCATTCAGGGCGTTATGAAGCGGCTTGAATCGTACGGGGCGAATATCATCATCTATGAGCCGACCGCCCATACGGACAGCCATTTCGGGCATGCGATCCTGAAGGATCTGGATGAGTTCAAGCGCCGCAGCGACATTATTATCGCAAACCGCAGCGCACCGGAACTTTTAGACGTACACGAAAAACTGTACACGCGCGACGTTTTCCGCCGCGACTGAAACGCATCGTTTTTGCGGCGGGTTTATTACTGTGCAGGAGGGGAACGCAATGGATAAGATCAACAACGTCGCCGTACTCATCGATGCGGAAAACGTCGGGGCGCAGAACGCCAAACAGATCTTCGACGAGGCATCCAATTACGGCAATATCGTCGTCAAACGCATCTTTGCCGACTGGTCGAAGGGCTCCGTCAAGGGTTGGAAGGAGGAGGTCAACCGCTATTCGATGACCGCCGTACAGCAGTTCGAAGTAACGCCCCGCAAAAACACCATCGACATTGCTCTCATCATTCAGGCGCTCGTCATCCTCTTTGAAAAGGACGTGGACGTGTTCTGCATCGCCGCGGGCGACAGCGACTATACCCGCCTCGTGCGCGAACTGCGCGAACGCAACAAAACGGTCATCGGTCTGGGCGGGCGCAACGTCAACCAGAGCTTTGTCAACGCGTTCAACGAATTCATCTATTTCGACGCGGGCGAGGAAAAACCCGCGAAGAAAAAGGAGAAGGGCAAGGGCGTCGGAAACGCAAAGATCCCCGCGCAGCAGCCCGCAGCTGCTCCCGCGCAGGAGGAGATCCTCGACAACAAGCGCAAGAGCGACCTGCACAACATCATCGACCGCCTCATCGACAACAACGGCCGCGCCTTCTTCTCGCAGATCTCTTCGGAGATGAAGCAGAAATATTCCGACTTTATCCCCAAAAACTTCGGGTGCAATTCCTTCAAAAAGATGATGGAAAAGCTGACCCCGTACCTTAAAAAATACAGCATCGGCACGGCGGCGGACGGCACGAGCATGTATCTGTACCGCAGCGCGAACAAAAAATAGAGCGGTTGCCGCAGATGTATGACTTTGCCCTGCGGGGGGGGCGGGCGGCGCGATCCCTTGCCGCGCGGCGGTCTGCCGCGGAGGCGCTGTTCGCGGCGCGGAATGCAATGCACGGAGGTGAGCAAAATGTCCGAAGCGGATTTATACAAACTTTTTTCGCAGTACGACGGTGAGGCGGATTTGTCCGACTTTACGCCCGAGGAGCTGGAAAACCTGCTCGGCGAACGCAAAAAGAGCGAAAAGGAAAAGTATTTCGAATACTACGACGACGTAAAGTCGAAATCGCTGAAAAAACAGGATTGGTGAGCGAAGTGCCCGCATCGGCGGGG
>NXNN01000041.1_pt1 | contig 24348 bp, 22 predicted proteins | sample 2041041 | NCBI WGS metagenome assembly NXNN01 (sample SAMN07660617, study PRJNA407663) | chicken gut metagenome | isolation source: caecum content treated with Lincosamide | host: Gallus gallus domesticus | place: Czech Republic: Brno | collected 2016 | reverse complement strand
GATACGCCCATCGACTACGACAACCTCATCGCCATCGGCTCGATGATGGGTTCGGGCGGCCTCATCGTCATGGACGAGGACAACTGCATGGTCGACATCGCCAAGTTCTTCCTCGAATTCACCGTCGACGAGAGCTGCGGCAAGTGCACCGCCTGCCGCATCGGCACCAAGCGCCTGTACGAGATGCTGTGCAAGGTCACCGACGGCACCGCGACGATGGAAGATTTGGACAAGATGGAGGAGCTTTGCTACTACATCAAGGAAAACTCCCTCTGCGGTCTCGGGCAGACGGCTCCCAACCCCGTGCTGTCCACCCTGCATTACTTCCGCGACGAGTACGAAGCACACGTCCGCGACAAACGCTGCCCCGCGGGCGTCTGCAAGAAGCTGCTCCGCTACCAGATCGTGGCGGACAAGTGCAAGGGTTGCACGCTGTGCGCGCGCAACTGCCCCGTCGGCGCGATCTCCGGCACCGTCAAGGAGCCGCACGTCATCGACCCGAACAAGTGCATCAAGTGCGGCGTGTGCATGGATAAGTGCAAATTCGGCGCGGTCATCAAGGCATAACGGGGAGGAAAGTTCATATTATGGTACATTTGAAGATAAACAATATTCCCGTAGAGGTCAAGGAGGGGAGCACCATTTTGGAGGCCGCCAAGGTCGCGGGCATCAACATCCCCACCCTCTGCTATTTGAAGGATATCAACGAGATCGGCGCCTGCCGCGTGTGCGTGTGCGAGGTCAAGGGGGCGCGTTCGCTCGTTGCGGCGTGCGTGTACCCCGTCAATGAGGGCATGGAGGTGTTCACCAACACCGAAAAGGTGAGAAAGTCCCGCAAAACCACCCTCGAACTGCTCCTTTCCGACCACAAGAAGGAGTGCCTCTCCTGCGCCCGCTCCACCAACTGCGAACTGCAGAAGCTCTCTTTGGAATACGACTGCGACGAAAACCGTTTCCAGGGCGAAAAGACGAAGAGCGAGCAGGATCTCTCCACGAGCTATCTCGTGCGCGACAATGAAAAGTGCATCCTCTGCCGCCGCTGCGTTGCGGTGTGCAGCAAGGTGCAGGACGTCGCCGTCATCGCGCCCGCCCGCCGCGGCTTTGCAACGCACATCGCGTGCGCGTTCGAATCGGATTTGGCGGATGCGCCCTGCGTGGCGTGCGGTCAGTGCGTGGCGGTCTGCCCCACGGGCGCCCTCCGCGAGCGCGAGGAGATCGACAACGTGCGCGACGCGATCAACGACCCCGAAAAGGTCGTCGTCGTGGCGGCGGCTCCCGCCGTGCGCGCGGCGATCGGCGAGGAGTTCGGCTATCCCATCGGCACCAACACCGAGGGCAAAATGTTCACCGCCATGCGCATGCTCGGCTTCGATAAGGTGTTCGACGTGAACTTCGGCGCCGACCTCACCATCATGGAGGAGGCGAACGAGCTGCTGCACCGCGTGAAGGAGGGCGGCACGCTGCCCATGTTCACGAGCTGCTCGCCCGGCTGGATCCGCTACGTCGAGTACTACTACCCCGAGCTCATCCCCAACCTGTCCTCCTGCAAGTCGCCCATGCAGATGTTCGGCGCGACGGTCAAGACCTATTGGGCGCAGAAGGAGGGGATCGATCCGAAAAATATCTACGTCGTCGGCGTCATGCCCTGCACGGCGAAGAAGTTCGAAAAGACGCGCGAGAACGAGAGCGCGAGCGGCTACCCCGACATCGACGCGGTTCTCACCACCCGCGAGCTTGCCAAGATGATCAAGACCTCGGGCATCCTCTACAACGAGTTGCCCGACGGCACGTTCGACAATCCGCTCGGCGAATTTACGGGCGCGGGCGTCATCTTCGGCGCGACGGGCGGCGTCATGGAGGCGGCGCTTCGCACCGCGGCGGAAAAGCTTACGGGCAAGCCGCTGGATAACATCGACTTCAAGCAGGTGCGCGGCATCAAGGGCATCAAGGAAGCGGAGTACGATTTGAACGGCGTCAAGGTCAAGGTCGCGGTCGCTTCGGGTCTCACCAACGCCAAACAGCTGTGCGAGAAGATCAAGAAGGGCGAGTGCGACTACACGTTCGTGGAGGTCATGTGCTGCCCGGGCGGCTGCGTCAACGGCGGCGGTCAGCCTATCCAGAGCGCGTACACCCGCAGGCAGGTAGACCTGCGCTCCAAGCGCGCCAAGGCGCTCTACGACGAGGATAAGAACGCGAAAATCCGCAAGAGCCACGAGAACGAGGGCGTTCAGCGGCTGTACAAGGAATTCTTCGGCGAGCCGGGTTCGCACAAGGCGCACGAGATTCTGCATACCTCGTACGTCGACAGGAAGCATAAATAAAAAAACAGTCCGATCCCCGCGAAGGGGTCGAACCGGAGGCAAGCGGCGGGCAGCTTCGGCTGCCCGCCCGTTCGGTTTTCAGAAAAAACGGAGCGGAGGTCATCGCAATGCGCGAAAACATCGGTTTTAAAAGCTACGGCGGCGTTTGGTATATGTTCTTTCTCTTTGCGGTATTCGGCGGACTGGGCATTTGGATGCTTGTCGCCGAGCGCTGGTCGATCGGGTTTCTGGCGTTCGGCATTGCGTTTGCCGCGATCGGAGCCGTATGTGCCGCCGTCGCACTGTGGTGGCTGTTCCGTCCGCGCGTGCTTATCCGGGCAGATGAGCATAACCTCTATGTCTGGCGCAGGAGGGGCGTTCTCACCGTACCCTTTGCGGAGATCGTGCAAGTGTCTTCGCGCACGGCAAAGCGTTCGCCGGCACACCAGGGTACGCTGTACATTGAACAGGTCGGCGGAAGACGCGTCACAATAAGCGGTTTGAAAGAGCCTGCCGCCGTCCGCCAATATATCGCGCAGCTTCTCGAAGAGAATGCAGGGCAAGGAGAATAAAATTTTATTCGGATTTTGAAAACAGGCATGCATATGCCTGTTTTCTGTGTTATAATGGAAAAAAATTGTGGGCGGTGCATAGGATGGTGTATCTCGAAAAATTCGTATTTCCCGACAATGAGGAAGAATACGCGATCGCGCGGAAGAGAATGGCGGAAAACGGCGGGGCGTTCGGCTATCTCGACGACGGGTACCCGTGCGGTCTGTTCCCGCAGAGGGGGCTTTCCGAGCTCGACTTCGAGCCTGTCACGATCGTCTATGGCGGCAACGGCAGCGGAAAGAGCACGATTCTGAACATCGTTGCGGAAAAATTGGGTCTGAAGCGGCTCGCGCCCCGCAACGGCGGGGAGCTGTTTGCGCCCTATTGCGCCGCCTGCACGTACCGCACGGGGTATGACGACGAGGGCGAGCCGCTCGCGCTCCCCGCGGGCAGCCGCATCGTCACCAGCGACGATATCTTCGAGTACATGCTCGCCGCGCGCACGCGCAACGAGGAGATCGCCGAGGATACGGAGCGGGGGAAGGAGGACTACGCTTCGCTCAAATACGGCGAAAGCATCCGCTTTTCGGGCTGGGAGAATTACGAAAATTTCCGCCTGCAGGTGCTGGCGCGCACCAAGTCGCTCTCCCGCCGCAAGTTTTTGCAGAAACTGGCGGGCAAGGAAGTGCGCCTGCGCAGCAACGGCGAAACGGCTCTGGATTTCTTCGCCGAAATGCTGCAAAACGACACGCTGTACCTTTTGGACGAGCCCGAAAACAGCCTCTCGCCCAAAATGCAGTTAAAGCTCAAATCGCTCATCGAGGAAAAGGCGCGCTACTGCGGCTGCCAGTTTTTGATAGCGACGCATTCGCCCTTTCTGCTCGCCTCGGAGCGCGCCAAAATTTACGACCTCGACAGCTCGCCCGTTGCCTTAAAAAAGTGGTGGGAGCTGGAAAACACGCGCACGTTTTTCGAATTTTTTTACGCCAACCGAAACCTGTTCGGCAAGGAATAGGGCGCGGCAGCATCGTATTGCCTGCGCCGGGTCTGCGCCGCTGGCGGGGGTATATCCGCGCATGTCATCGTTTTTGCCGGAATTATGTATTTTCGGGCAAATGTTGACAGATTTGCCCGCATCGTGTATAATGGAAACAGAGCGAGCCGCGCCTTTCGCCGCTATGTAAGCGCGGTAGCCGTTTTAAAATAAAAGGGGAGAATTGAAATGAGTTATTGCATGCGCTGCGGCAAGCAGACGGACAACGAAGATTTTATCTGCGACGAATGCCGCCGTAAAGAGGGCGCTGTTTCCGGTGCGGCGGGGCAGGATGCCCCCGCACAGGCGTCGGACGGCGGCGCTGATGCTGCCGCGAACGGTAGGCAGGGAGCAGAGTTTCAATCTGCCGCGGATAATCGCCCGCAGGCGGGCTGGCAGCCGCGTGCGGCGGCGGGGCAGCCATATTATAACAGTCCGTATGGCAGCGTTCCAAACACGCCGTGGGCGGCGCCGTATGTGCCGCCGGAACCGATCGCCCCGGCTGACCGTTCACAGCTGCCGCTGAATAAGTGCGGGTTGCTCGGTATGATATTTTCCTTGGCGGCGGTTGTCAGCTTTTTGGCGATGATCATTGTGCTGTTTGCACTTTTTGCGCAGAACCCGCAATGGTTGGATAATCCTTATTATCAACCCACAACGGAGGAAATGGCTACCGTTATGATGAGCATAATCCTGCCGCTGATTTTTACGCCCGCCTTCTCGGTTACCGGGGTCGTGCTTTCGTCGGCGGGTATTGCGATGCGCAAGCGTTTCCGCGCGGTCGGGTTTGCAATCGCGGGACTGACGGTCGGCATTGTCATGCTCCTCGTGTTTCTTTCTCTGTTCAGTGCGTAAGGGTATGAAAAGGGGAACTTGTTATGAAAAGATGCGCTTTTTGCGGCGGGATGCTGCAGGACGATTATAAAATCTGTCCGTACTGCGGTTCGGGTGCAGAAAATGCGGTGCCTGTTCAGCGGGCGGGTGAGGGGAATACCCCTGCGGGCAATTATCCGTATCAGCCGCCCGCCCCTGTGCCGCAGAATATGCAGCCGTATGTTCAGCCGCCCGCCCCTGTGCCGCTGAAGCCGTCGAACGGGGTCGGGGTTGCCGGCATGGTGATCGGCATTATCGCCTATGTGTTTTGCGCTGTTCCCGTATTCGGGTTTGTTTTGAGCCTGATCGGTGTTATTTTGTCGGGAACGGGTTTGAGCAGAATGGCGCATTGCCGTCTGAACGGTTGTGCCATTGCCGGTATCATTCTCAGTATTTTCGCGCTGATGATTTCGCTCATCGTCACGATCGCGCTTTTGACGGCGCTCGGCATGTCGGGCGCATAGCGGTACGTTTTTCTCGTCCGTTAGGGAAAAACGGCAGATTTTCGGTAAAAAATACGCAAAGCGGAGCGGGGAAATTTTCCCTGCTCCGCTTCTTTTCTTCCAATCGTTCAGCTTTCAAAATACACGCGGATGTCGCCCGTGCCCGTTGAAAGGGTGAGTTTCCTGTTCCCGCCCACGGAATCGGATACGTTCGATTCTCCCAAGCCTGTAGAAACCAAAACGGTGTAGTCGCTCTGCGCGCCCGCAAAGGCGCTGCCTTCCGCTTCGATGCTGCCGAGCTCGGTCGTCATTGTAATTTCCTGCGCGTCGACCTTCCCGTCGCGCATGGCAATATCGCCCGCCGAAGTGGAGGCGGTCAGCATTTTCGCCGTTACATTGCCAAACAATTCTACGCTGCCGTGCGCCGTTTTGGCGGTCAACGAATCTGCCGCCGCAATGTCCGCAAGCCGCAGGCTGCCGTTCGAGGAACGCGCTTCAAGACTGTCGGCGGAAATGTTTTCCGCCCGCACGCTGCCGTTTGAGGTGCGCAGGGTCAGATCTCCCGCCGCCGAAACGCCGGAAACTTCGACGGAGCCGTTCGTCGTGGAAAACGCTGCGCTTTCCGCAACCGTCAGTGTGCCGCTCACAGAAATACTGCCGTTATTCGAATGCAGGTCGAGGGAGGGGAGCGCTTCGCCGTCGGCATTCAAAGAAACGCTGCCGTTTTGGGTGCACAGATCGAGCGCAATGTTCTGCCCCGCGGGGAGCACGACGCGCACGGCGCGCGCGCTGTCGTCGCCGAAATCGAGGTCGATATCCCATTGGAAGAGGCTGTCTTGCCAGTCGACATCCCATTGGAAGAGGCTGTCTTGCCAGTCGACATGCTCGACGACCGTCAGTGCGCCGTCCTTTTCGGTGATTTCGATTTGCGCGGTCTCCTCGCCGCGCTCGTTTAAGCGCACGGGGTAGTCGATGTGTACGGTTTCCGCCGTTTCGGAGTATTCGACGGCGATCGCCGCATTGGAATATTCGATGTGAACCGAGGTCACGGCGCCCGCCGCGTCGTACGATTTTTGGGTATAGCGCACGGTGTTGAGGATGGAGAAATCCCAGCCGCCCGCCGTCATGCCGCCGACGAATACGGCAACCCCCGCCACGAGCAGGATCGCGCCGAGTATGACAAAAATTTTAATAAAGGTTCTGCGTTTGCTCATATCAGTTCGCCTCCCTTTTGCCGCGGACGACTCTGCCCGTCAGCACGAATATCTTACCGCAGGCGATGAACAGCCATTTGGTGCAGCAGAGGAACAGGGGTACGAGCATGGCTCCCACGCCCGCCGCCGCAAGTCCGATGCCGATTTGCGCCACATATCCCGCGCCGCCGTACATATACAATTGCGCGAGAAAATAGACGACGTGCGCCACACCCGCGAGGATGACGGCGAAACCGCTCAAAAACAGCGCCGCGCCCGCCACCGCGAGGCAGAATACGACGGCGAGCAGGGGCAACCCCACGAACAGGAACAGCAGTACCGCCGCAGCGGCGCGCGCCGCCGTATCGCCCGCCGTCCGCGCCCGAACAGTTTTGCCCTGCGCGAAAGCGGTTTCCGCCGATTCCTCAATAATCTTATCCGCCGCTGCCTTCGGGTCGCCGAATTCGCGCACGATCTCGCTTTCCGATACGCCCGCGTCCAGCTTGTCGCCGTACAGTTCGGCGTAATAGCCGAGCGCGCGCTCCCGCTCCTCCTCGGGCAGGCGGGAGAGCCGCTTTCTGAATGCCTTTTCCCATTGCCTGTATGTCATACGTTGCCTCCTTGCAAAATAAATTCGTAGATCCGCTCAAATTCCTTTACATCCTCGATGAATTCGAGGATGCGCCGCTGCCCTTTTTCCGTTATCGCATAGTATTTCCGCAATCGCCCGTTGTATTCGCGGCTGTGCGCGGTCACCGCGCCCGAGCTTTCCAGCCGCTTTAAGATAGGGTACAGCGTCGATTCGGAAATTTCGATGTACGGCGCCACATCCGCGATGATCTTGTACCCGTACGACTCGCCCCGCCGCAATACGGCGAGCACGCACACGTCGAGCAGACCCTTTTTCAGCTGCGCGTCCATTTCTTCCTCCGCAATACTGTTTTATACGTTATACTATACATTACATAGTATTGTTTGTCAAGCGTTTTTGCGAATAAATTTTTTATTGACGGAATTTTTTTTGGTATTGCAAATTGTTTGTTTATATGATAGAATAAGGGCGGAGGGGGGAGAAATGAAAAAGGTTCGGAGACAGATTGCCGTTTTGCTCGGTATCGTATTGTGCGCGGCGGTATCGGCGGGATGTTCGGGGAACGCATATCATGCCGAATTGGCGCTTTTGAGGCGTTCTGTGGATCTGAACGGATATATCCGCGAAGATTTTCTCGAAGAAAACCGCGTGTTCGGAGCCTTTTATCCGATCGGGGAAGCCGAGGGGGGAACGGCGGACTATGAGCAGCTGACGGACGAGTCGTACCCGAGGGAGCGGATTTTTTGTATTCGGAGCGAGGAGGAGTTTAACGGGGTATTTGTTCTGCCGCCGCAGGAGTTAAAGGCGGACTTTCAAACGCAGATGCTCGTCGTGCATACGCAAGCGTGCATGTATTCCCGTCCGGTTGAGATAAAGCGGGTAGAAAAAGAAGGGGAAGAACTTTTCATTCTGTTCGGTATGGAGGAGCGGCGCGGAGTGGGAGACGCGTCTATGCCCGCGCAGATTTATCTGTTCGTTGTTATGGATGCGTTGGATGTAACGTCGATCGCCTGCGCGTTGAAAATAGGATAAAAGCAAACACGACCGAAGCCGCATGGGGAAAGGAGCGGAAAAAAATTCTGCGCCCCGGTGCGGGATAAAAAAGGTGGGTCTGCGCCAAACGGCGCAGACCCACCTTTCATATGATATATTTTTATTTGATCGAGTTGCTGTAGTTGTAGATCTTTTCGAGCAGACCCTCGGAGATGACGTTGCGGTATCTGCCCATGAACACGAAGATCTTGGTAAAGAATTCGCGGTTGTCGCCGCCGATCTGGTAGGCGGGCAGGCGCTTGTTCTCGCCGTAGATGCGGGAGATGAACAGGCGGTCGAACTCGTCGCGCTCGGCGGGGGTCAGGCTGCTGATGAACATATCGGGGACGAAGCCCGCATTATAATACCCCTGCGCCTGCTGGTAAGGCTGCTGTTGCTGCTGCGGCTGGGCATATCCTCCGTAGTAGGGGGGAGGCGTCTGCTGATACTGCTGGTAGTTGTAGCCGCCGTACCCGTAGAAGGGCTGTTGCTGCGCCTGCTGCTGTTGCTGTTGTTGCTGCTGCTGCTGCGCCTGTTCTTCCTGACGTTTTTTCTGTTCTTCCTGCTCCGCAAATTCGGCGTAGGCACGGTTGAACTTCCCGTCGAATTTTGCCTGTTCGAAATCAAAGTCCTTTTCTTCCTTTGCGGAATCGGCGGCGAGTTCCTCCGCTTCTTCCTTCGCCGTTTCTTCGGCGATCTCTTCAATGGAGATCTGCGCCGCATCCTCGAAGGCGCTGTTTGCAGCCGCCGCATCCTGCGTGAACTGCGGTTCGGGACGGATGGGTTCGGCTGCGGGCGCTTCCTGTGCTGCGCTCGCGGGAGCGGCAGGCGCCGCCGCAGGGGCTTCCAGACCCCTGAACGCCATCTGGTTGTTCGCGCCGACCACAAACATATTGTCTTCCGCGGCGTCTTCGGCGGCTTCCTTCTTCTTGTTTTTCGCGTGCAGCACCGCAACCACGATAATGGCATAAATCAGCTGCGCGAGTGCAATGCCCGTCATGCCGACGATGCCGATGTTGTCAAACAGGGTGGAGAAAGAGCCGTGAACGCCGCCCATAACGAGCGCGAGTGCCGCGAGGACGAACACGATGACGGAACGGATCAGGTCGAGTACGCTCGTGCGGGGGAGCATCATGGTGAGGACGGCAAGAGCCATATTGACCAGCACCGCCCAGGCGAGAACGGTGAAGGCATAGCCGGTGATCATGGAGACAATGCCTTCTCCCAGGTTTAACCCGCCGAGCAGTTCGACGAACGTCGTATCCGCGAGGAAGGTATATCCTTTGGCGAACACAAAGAATCCTGCGGCAAAGAGGGCGAAAAGGAATTTAACGGCGCCCATGCCCTTATAGGCGGCAAAGTTGAGAACGATCGTGCCTAAAAGCGCGAGCGCGGCGGAGCAGGTAACGGCATTGATGGCGACGAACGTTTTTTCGTCGAGGAGAATGTCGGAAAAACTTGCGCCGAGGTCTTTGTTGAGTGCAAAAGCAAAAAACGCAAAGGCTACGAGCGCAACAAAAGCTTTTACGAAGTTGCAGGCAAGGGCGCTTCCTGCCTTGGTAAACAGGGAGATCACCGTGCAAACGAGCAGAACGGCGTAGAATCCGACGACGCCGTAGAGCGAAAAGCGCAGCCATTCGGTGTCCGCATACTCGCCTTTGAAAACGTTGAGAACCATCGCCCAAAGGGAAGTATCGCCGAAGGCGTCCGGCACGAAGAGGAAGACCACAAAGCCGGCAAAGAGGATTAAAGATATTACGATCTGGAAAACTCTGCCGCCGTAGCCGCTTCCCGATTTCACAGTTTCGTTTTCAGCCATAAAAATTGCACCCCTGATATGTATTTTTCGAAAACGCGACCGCGGCTGCGGGGCGGGAAAAACCGCCGCAGAGCCTTGCTTTCGCCGTTCGGAACGAGGAAATTGCCCTGAAAATAAGGGACATTATCACATTTATTATTGTACTATAATTGCGGAAAGGTGTCAAGTATATGAAGGAAATTTCGGGAAGGGATTTCGCTGCCGGCGGGCGGTGCGGGCGCGCGTTTTGCTCCCCGCGCTCCCTCCCGTGCAGAGCGGTTTACGCGGTTTAGAATGTGTAAAAAAAAGGGAAAATTTGCGCAACTTCCGCCATCCGTAAAAAAATTATTGATATTTGCACCTTTTTGCGCTATAATAGAGCAGAAAACGCCGCGCGCCGCTGCGCGCAAAAGGGAGGAGCCATGATATCCGAACTTCGGAAAATCGTGCAGAACATAAGCGACGGCACGGGCATTTCCGTGTCCATCTACTCGGCGGACGGAAAACCGCTCGCCGGTACGGGCAGGTCTGTATCGCCCGAGTTCAGCGGAATTTTTCAGGACGAGCGGACAAACCTGACCCTGTTTAAAATCCTGTACCGTTCGGTGCAGTACATCTGTTCCCTGGAAGGCACGGGCGTCGTGCAGAAAAATTATGCCTATCTGCTCGCCGATATTCTCGAAAACGCCGCCGGCAGGGCGGCAAACCTGCCCAAAGCCGAGTTTTTGCGGCGAATCCTGCTCGGCGAATGCGGGGCGGCGGATATACAAAAATACCGCGCCCGCTATCCCGTTCCCGATTCGCCCTGCTTCGTACTCGCCGTGTCTGCCGAAGGCAAAACGTCCGACGCGATCTCCCTCCTGTCCCAATACGCGGAAAACGAGGCAGATTGCGCCGTCGTCATTTCGGGCAAAGATTGCGCCTTCATCAAGTTCGTGTCCGAAGATTCAGAGTACCAGTCTTCGGCGGATTTCGCCTCCTTTATCGCCCGCTCGCTGTTGGAGGAGCTGGGTATGAGCGCGCGTATCGGCGTGGGCGGAACGTTCAAAAAATTTGAGGACGTAAGCGCTTCTTATCGCCAGGCGAGCGAGGCGCTGCGCATGAGCGCCATGTTCGATTCCAAGGGCGCAGTGCATACCTACCGCGAATTTATGCTTGTACGGATGCTTGAGGACATCCCCGAAGGCAAACTCGCCGAGCATCTTTCCGTCCTGCTCGAAGGGGAGGCGCGCGAACTTTTAAAGGACACCGATATGGTCAACACCGCCGAGGAATTTCTCGAAAACAGCCTGAACGTGAGCGAAACTTCGCGCAAACTTTACATGCATCGCAACACGCTCATGTACCGGCTGGACAAAATCGAGCGGGTCACGGGTCTGAACCTGCGCAAGTTTTCCGACGCGGTCACCTTCCGCCTCATTACGATACTGAATAAATTGGTGTGAGGTAATTCTCAAAAATAATTTTGAGCTGACAAAATTATTTTTCGAGATTTTGAGAAAGACACCGCCGCGCGGCGCTGTTGCGCCTGACGGCGTTTTCTCTCTCGCCGCCCGATTCTTGGGGCACGCATATTTCAGAATCGGGCGGCTTCACTCTCTTCCCATAAGCCTTTCGGCAAATGGAGGGAAAACGGCAAAAGCGTGGTTTTGCCGTTTTCAAGCAATTATTATAAAAAATAAAACCGTGTTCTCACGGAAAATCGCGGCGGAGCGAGATTTTCCGTGAACAAGGCGGCAAAAGGATAACAGGGTATTTACTATGGACGTTTACGAAAAATCTTTACAGCTTCATGCGAACCTTCGCGGCAAGTTCGAGGTGCGCTCGCTCGTCGAGGTCAAGGACAAGGAATCCCTCTCCCTCGCATATACCCCGGGCGTCGCCCAGCCCTGCCGCGAGATTGCCAAAGACCCCGAAAAAGCGTATACGTATACGCGCAAATGGAACACCGTCGCCGTCGTTTCGGACGGCAGCGCCGTGCTCGGGCTGGGCAACATCGGCGGTCTGGCGGGTCTGCCCGTCATGGAGGGCAAGGCGATCTTGTTCCGCGAGTTCGCGGGCATCGACAGCATCCCCATCGTCCTCTCCGGGCAGGATGCGGACGACATCGTCAAGGCGGTGGAGATGATCGCTCCCTCCTTCGGCGGCATCAACCTGGAGGATATCTGCGCCCCCAAGTGCTTCGAGGTGGAGCGCAGGCTGAAAGAAAAACTGGATATTCCCGTCTTTCACGACGATCAGCACGGCACCGCCATTGTCGTGGCGGCGGCGCTTATGAACGCCCTCAAACTCGCGGGGAAATCGCTTTCGGCGGCGAACATCGTCATCTGCGGCGCGGGCAGCGCGGGCATCGCCATCTGCCGCCTGCTTCTGGAGTGCGGCGCGGAAAATATCGTCATGGCAGACCGAAACGGGCTGGTGTGCGAAGGGGAGCCGTGGCTGACCTCCGCGCAGGCGGAGATCGCAAAACTTACGAATCGTAAAAAGCTGCGCGGCGCGCTCGCCGACGCGGTGAAGGGGGCGGACGTGTTCATCGGCGTTTCCGCGCCCAAACAGCTCACCAAAGAGATGGTGCAGAGCATGGCGGAAAAGAGCATCGTCTTTGCGATGGCGAACCCCGAACCGGAAATTTACCCGCAGGACGCGCTGGACGCGGGCGCGTTCGTCGTCGGCACGGGGCGGAGCGATTTCCCCAACCAAATCAACAACGTGCTGGCTTTCCCGGGCGTGTTCCGCGGCGCGCTCGACGTGCGCGCGAAGGATATCTCCGAGGGCATGAAGGTCGCGGCGGCAAAGGCTCTCGCGGCGCTCGTGGGGGGCGACCTCGCAAGGGACAACATCATCCCCTCCGCGTTCGACAAGCGCGTCGCGCCCGCGGTCGCGAAGGCGGTCGCCGAGCAGGCGAAAAAAGAGGGACTGGCGCGGTAATTTTTGCCGCGTTGCCCGCATGATTTATAACGCGGCGGGGTGCGCGGCGCGCAATCCGTGCGGAAATCTCCGCAATCATAATCGGCGGAAAAGGGGGAATACTGTATGACGTATCGGGAAATGGCTGCGCTGGCGCGCTCGCTCCTGAATCCGAAGGAATACGGCGAATTTTTTTCGGCGGGGTTCGTGGCGGCGGTGCTGGAGGGCGCCAACGGAAAGTATTATACGGGCGTGAACATCGATCTCGCGTGCGGTCTGGGATTCTGCGCCGAGCGGAGCGCGGCTGCCGCGATGATCACCGACGGCGAAACGGTCATAAAACGGGTCGCGTGCGTGGGGCAGGACGGGAAGCCGATGCCGCCCTGCGGCAGCTGCCGCGAATTTATCCGCCAGCTTTCGCCCGAAAATGAAAACACGGAATTTTTGCTGTGCGAGGAACCGCTGTGGACGGTCAAGCTCTCCGAACTGCTCCCTTCGCCCTGGCAGAAACTCTGAAAACAGCGGCAGGCTGCCGTCCGCGGCGGATGCGGCAAAAACGGAGGTTTTATGCAAAATAACAACCCGCAGACCAAAAAAATGAGCAGAGGCATGAAAATATTGTGGGCGGCCGTCGCTGTTCTGGCGGCAGCCGCGCTGTTTTTTGCCGGCTATTTCGTCTACTACCTCACCCTTCCGTCCGAGGTTCGCTCCCTTTTGTGGATCAAGGACAAAATTCAGTCGGAATACTATGAAGATGTCAGCGACGATGAGTTCTGGGACGCCGTTCTCGACGGAGCCATCTCCGTGCTCGACCAATATTCCGCCTACTACACCGCGGACGAGTACGACGTGGTCGTCGATTCCTCGCGCGGCATTTCGCAGGGGCTGGGTCTGTCCTTTTTCAGCGGCTCGAATATGATCGCGGACGCGGCGTACAATTCTCCCGCCTTCTACGCGCAGCCGCAGGGCGAGGACGCGGCGTGGAGCACGGGGTTGGAAACGGGCATGTACGTCACGGGCGCGGGGGCTTCCGCCGGGGAGATCGAGGATACCTTCGCGCTCGTCGGCAGTTCGGGCGATACCGCCGTATACAGTTACAGCGCATTGAGCACCGCTTTGAGCGGGTATTCGGTGGGGGATACCGTGTATCTGCGCGTTTCGACCGTGTCGGGGCACGAAACGGAAAACTGCGAAATCGTTCCCGTCACCCTCGCCCGATACACCGAGAGCTACGTTCTGTACGCCGCCGACGGCGAGGCGTATATCTATGCGTATACGGACGGCGCGGGCGAATGGAAGAACGTGAGCGAGTACGTTTCCGTCGACGAAAAGGTTTCGGGGGATGCCGCGTATATCCGCCTGTCGAGCTTTTACGGCAACGCCGCGGCGGAATTCGGCAGGGCGGCGCAGGCGTATAAGGAGGACGGCAAAACCAAGCTGCTCTTCGATCTGCGCAACGACGGCGGCGGCTCCGTTTCCGTCATGCAGGGCATCGCCGCCTATCTGATGAAGGAAGCGCAGTCCGATACCGAACCCGTTATGCGCGCGGTATACGGCAACGGCAGGGAGGAAATTTACCTCGCGGGCGGCGACTACTACGACGAGTATTTCGCGGGTAGCGAAATTTATGTGGCGGCGAACCGCAACACCGCCTCCGCTTCCGAGGCGCTCATCGGCGTCATGCTCTCCTACGATACCATCGGATACGGGAATATTTTTATTACCGAGTTGCCGAACAGCACAAAACCGGCGCGCACCTACGGCAAGGGCATCATGCAGACGACCTTCCGGAACTCTCTTACCGGGGAAGCGATCAAGCTGACCACCGCCACCATCCACTGGCCGGACGAGGCGGGCACCTGTATCCACGACCGCGGCATTACCACCGCCGACGGCGCCGTACCCACGCAGGGTGCCAAGACGTTCGGCGACTATGGCGACTCCGAGCTGACTTGGATATTGTCGCAGGTCGCGGCGGCGTGAACGGTTTTCAGACGATAAGCAGGACAGAAATGCCGCGGTCATATCGACCGCGGCATTTCTGCGCTCCGCCGTCAAAACGAAAATTCCGCTGAAAAATCCGCCTCTTTTTTTCTCCGCGCCGTTGCATTCTTTTTTGCTATATGGTATAATAGACAGGATTTTGAATACAGGATATTGAGAGAGGAATACGCATGAAGAAGGGTTTCGATAACGATCTTTACGTCAAATTGCAGAGCGAAAAGATTTTAGAGCGGATCAAAAAGTTTGACAATAAGCTGTACCTTGAATTCGGGGGAAAGCTTTTTGACGATATGCACGCCTGCCGCGTGCTTCCCGGATTTGTCAGCGACGCGAAGTGCAAAATTCTGTGTACGCTGAAAGATCAGTCGGAGATCATCTTCGTCATCAGCGCGGCAGATTTGGAACGCAACAAAATCCGCGCCGATTTCGGCATTCCCTACGGTACCGACGTTCTGCGGCAGATCGATAAGCTGCGCTCCCTCGGTCTGAACATGAACAGCGTGGTCGTCACCCAATACCTCGGTCAGCCCGCCGCGGATAAATTCATCAGCAAACTCAACAACCACGGGTTAAAAACATACATACACCACAAAACGAAGGGGTATCCCACCGAGGTTGACGTCATCGTATCCGACGAAGGCTACGGCGCCAACCCGTATATCGAAACGACGAAGCCGCTCGTCGTGGTAACGGCGCCGGGGCCGGGCAGCGGCAAGCTCGCCACCTGCCTTTGCCAGCTTTACCACGAATACAAGCGCGGCGTTCGCGCAGGCTACGCGAAGTTCGAAACCTTCCCCATCTGGAACCTGCCGCTGCGCCACCCCGTCAACGTCGCGTACGAAGCCGCCACAGCCGACCTCGGAGACATCAATATGATCGACCCGTACCACCTTGAAACGTACGGCGTCACCACCGTCAACTACAACCGCGACATCGAGTGCTTCCCCATCGTCAAATCGATCCTTACGAAGATAACGGGGGAGGAGGGGATATACAATTCTCCCACGGATATGGGGGTGAACATGGCTGGTTACGGCATCGTGGACGACGAGGTTTGCCGCGCCGCGGCGCGGCAGGAGATCGTCCGCCGCTACTACAAAACAGCCTGCGATTATAAGACCGGCAACACCACCGCCGACGCGCTCGAGCGCATACGCCTGCTCATCAACGAAAACAAAATCGACCTCGCCGAGCGCAAAGTGGTTGCCCCCGCCCTGGAAAAGGCGGAAATTTCGGGCAGCGCCGCCGTCGCGATCGAACTGGAAAACGGTACGTTCGTCACGGGCAAATCGAACAAGCTGATGAGCGCCTGCGCTTCCGCCGCGCTCAATGCGGTCAAGGCGCTGTCGAAGATCGACGACGATATGCTCCTGCTTTCGCCCGTCGTCCTCGCGCCGATCATTCAGCTGAAAAAGGAGGTCTTGCGCGAAGATAAGGTCAAGCTCGACCTGAACGACGTTTTGACGGCGCTCTCCATCTGCGCGGCGACCAATCCCATTGCGGAAAAGGCGATGAGCATGCTCGTGCGGTTGAGCGGGTGCGAGGCGCACGGCTCCTGCATCCTGCCCGAAAAGGATCTCTCCGTCATGCGCAAATTGGGCGTGAACATTACCTGCGAACCGGAGTTCGGCAGCAAAGATTTATACGGATTTTAATTTCGGCGCGCGGGTATGCGCCTGCGCCGGGCGGGCAATACATTATAAGGCGCGGCGAAAAACCGCGCATACGTATGCGCTTTTACGGTGCAAATCCATCATTTCAGAGGTACAATGAACGCAATCGATTCGGTAACGCTTATCGTGGCGATCATTCTGGCAGGGTTGGGGCTTGTACTCGGCTTTGGCAGAACGCTTAAATTTTTCACGAAAGGAATTTTCGGATTTATTCTGTCCATTTTTATCTGCGCGTCGTTCGGCGGCATGATTGCGGGCATTCCCGCCGTCGCCGGGTGGATCAGCGGGTTGAATGCGCAGCTGGGCGAAGCATGGAGCTTTCTCGGTACGATCCGTCTGGCTACGGTCATCTACTACGTCGTGCTGTTTTTTGCGGTGCAGTTGGTGCGAATCCTCGTCGTCAAGGTGATCGCGGGGTTGTTTTCGGCGGATGTCTTGCCCGTCCGGATCATCAACCGCGTCCTCGGCGCGGCGCTTATGGTCGCAGCCGTGCTGCTGCTGGTCTTGCTCGCGTTTGCGATCGTCGCTGTTTTCGGGGAAACGCAGGGCGTTATCGATTTTGTCGCCGGAATCGACGATACTTTCCTCGGCGCGCTGTACGCCCATAATCCTATAAAATTCATCGCCTGACAGGCGTTGCCCCGCATTTTCGGCGGGGCTTTTTTGCAAAAATGCACTGCGCAGGCAATGCCCCGCGCGGTGCGGAGTTTACGATACGTTATTGCTTCGGGCGAACGGGAGGAGGGTAAAATGCTGATTTACGGCATCGCGTTGGCGGCGGTATCCGCTATCGCCTTTATTTTGTACGGGGCAGATAAATCCCGCGCAAGGCGGGGCGCATGGCGTATTCCGGAAAAGGTGCTGCTCGGTTTTTCCTTTTTCGGCGGCGCGGTCGGCGGTGTTTTGGGCATGCTCGTCTTCCGCCACAAAACAAGGCATTGGTATTTCTGGGCGGTGAATTTGTTCGGGATCGCCTGGCAGGCTGCCCTGGCGGCGCTGCTGCTGTATTTCGGGGTGTGATCGCTTCGGCGCGGAACGAGGAACAACAGGGGAGGTTTTACGGATGAACGGCTTCGGGGAAAGGCTGAAAGAACTGCGCAGGGCGGCGGGGTATACCCAGTCGCAGTTTGCGGAAAAACTGAACGTGCATTTGCAGACGGTTTCCAAGTGGGAACGCGGCGTTTCCGAGCCGGACGTTGCGCTGTGGGGCGAAATGGCTGCGGCGCTGAACGTGCCGTTGGAGCGGCTTGCCGGCGCACCGGTATCCGGGCAGACTTTTACGGGCGTTTTCGACGCCGCGCGTTTGGGCAAAAAACTCGCCGCGCTGCGCAAGAGCAGGGGCGAGGGGCAGGATGCCGTTGCCCGCGCCGGAGAATCGACGCCGGACATCGTTTCCAAATGGGAGCGCGGCATCGTCTGCCCGAGCGCGGATCAGCTGCTCCTCCTCGCGGAACATTTCGGCGAGTCTCTTTCCGGGCTGTATTTCGCCATCGCGGAGAACGACCGCACCGAAACGCCCGTACAGGCAAAGCGGCGCAGGCGGTTTTCTTTCGCGTGGCTGGGTGTGTGCGCCCTGTTCCTTGCGGCGTCCGTCTGCGTCGCCGTGTTCTTGCCGCGCGGCGCTGCGGTGTACACCGTCACCGTGGACGGGGAGCAATACGAGGTGTCCGCGGAAGATTGGTTCACGCCGCAAACCCCGTCGCGCGAAGGTTACGATTTTGTCGGATTTGCGGACGGTGCCGGCGACCTTATCGCTTTTCCGTGCAAAATCACCACGGATGAAGAGTTTACCGCCGTCTTTTCCCCGCGCGAATATAAAATCGACTATTGGCTGAACGGCGGTATGTTTGTATCCGATGCGGAGTATTCGGTCACGGTGGAGAGCGGTTCCGTTCAGCTTCCCGTCCCGCAAAAGCCGGGCTCCTCCTTCGAGGGTTGGTACCTTTCGCCCGACTATGCGGGCAGCCCCGTCGTGAGCATCGCGTGCACGGGTTCGGACGTAAAGCTGTACGCGAAGTGGAGCGATGCCGTTTACACCGTCCGCTACGAACTGAACGGCGGTTCGCTCGTGCATTCGAATCCGTCCGAAATAACATCGTCGCAGTCGGTTTCCCTGTCCGAACCTGTCCGCCGCGGCTATAATTTTATCGGTTGGTACGATGCGCCGCAGGGCGGCAAACGGTACGAGTCGGTCGGCGGGGAAAACGCGTCAAATTTGACGCTTTATGCCCTCTGGCAGGAGAGCGGCGCCCTGTACACGGTTCTGTATGACGCGTGCGGCGGCGAGCCTTTGGGCGAAAATCCCGTTTCCGTCGGGTCGGGCGAGGTGCATGACCTGTACGGCGCGCAGAAAACGGGGTACGACTTCGTCGGCTGGAACACCGCGCCCGACGGCAGCGGCAGCTGGTATGCCACCCTGCTCGGCATCCGCGAAAATCTGAAGCTGTATGCCGTGTATGCGCCGAAAACGTACACGGTCGTCTATGAGCTGAACGGCGGCACCTACTACAAGGGCGTCAACCCGAACGAAGTGGAATTCGGGGAGAAGGTTCTTCTGCGTCCGGTCGCGAAGGCAGGGCATTCTTTTGCGGGCTGGTACGATTCCCCCGCGGGCGGGGAGCGCGTGGAGCGCATCGACGCGTCGAATATCCTCCGCCTGCGCACCCTGTACGCCCGCTTTTCCGCGAACGAATATACGGTCGCGCTGGACGGCGCGGGCGGAGAATTTACCGTAAACGGCAAAACGTATGCGCAATTTTCGTACACACTGCGCTACGGCGAAGAGCTGGAGTTGCCCGCCTGCACCCTTGCGGGGTACGACTTTCTGGGTTGGTTCGACGAGAACGGTACGCTTGTCGGGGCGATCACGTCCGAAAACATCGGCGATATGACCCTCACCGCAAAGTACCGCAAAGCGGGTCTTACCTATGCCGTCATTTATGAGCTGAACGGGGGCGTGCAGTCGGCGGAGAACCCCGCCGAAGTCGCGTGGGGGCAGGCTGTTCCGCTGTACGCGCCTTCGCGCGAGGGGTATCTGTTCCTCGGCTGGAACGACCGCGCCGACGGTTCGGGCAATTATTACGACGCGACGCCCGAAGGGCGGGAGAGCGACCTTCTTCTGTACGCGATCTGGCAGGAGATCACCGTCAGCGGCAGCGCGGACGATTTTACCTACGAAATGGGTCGGGAGAGCGTCACGGTCACCGGCTATACGGGCGCGTTCGGCGAAAATGTCGACCTCGTCATCCCTTCGTACATCGATGGCAAACCCGTCGTCGCGGTGGAGGGGCGGTTCGACCGCTACACCGAAAGCCACCCGCAGATCTTTTATCTGCGCAGCCTCGTCATCCCCGAAACGGTGGAGCGGCTGGGTGCGAACGCATTCAATCACATGACCATAACCGAGCCGGTCGTCATCCCCTCGAGCGTCAAGGAGATCGGTCGGGAGTGTTTCCGCACCACCGAATTTTCGCTGAGTTTTGCCGAAAACAGCGAGTTGAAGGAAATCGGAGAATACGCGTTTGAGGGCAGTTATATCGAGAATATCCCCGTCCTGCCGCACGGTCTGGAGCGGCTGGAGCCGTACGCCTTCTGCAGTGCGCTGCTCTTTTGCGGAGGCATCATTTTGCCCGATACGCTGCAATTTATCGGCGGGTATGCCCTTGCCGTCGAGGCGGGGTCGTCCCTGCAGAACGCGCGTCTGTACCTTCCTTCCTCCGTGCGCGAGGTCGAGGCTTACGCGTTCGGCGCGGGCACGCCTGTCCGCGTGTATACCGCCCTCGCCGAGAAACAGACATCCCGCTTTATCGAGGGCTGGAACGAAAACGCCGAAATCGTGTATCTGGAGCGGGAGATTTCGGGCATCACGCTGCGCTGCGGCGAACAGGAGAAATGGCTCGCGGGGCAGGCGTTCTCCCTCCCGCTCCTGCAGAAGGAGGGGCATACTTTTTTGGGGTGGTACGATGCGGAAACGGATTTCGTCAACGGCAATTATATTCCTTTGCGCGAGGGCGTCGTTCTGGAAGCCGTGTTTGAAAAACAGACGGAGAGCGACGGGCGCAGCGAGTATACGCCCGCCCTTTTGGAGAGCGGAAAGGAATACGAGTTTATCGTTTTTTCGTATGAAAAGTTTTACTTCGCACCCGCGGCAGCGGAAGGGGAGCGGTTCCGCGTCAGGTTTGAAGCCTGCGTCGTCAACTGTGAGGACGGAAATCATTTTCTGACGGCGGAAAACGAGGACGGCGTTATCGGCAGCGGCATCAGCCTGGTCTTTTCGGGGGAGCCTCTCTTTTTGTACGGGGAAGGTGCGCGGGGAGACGTCAACCGCTGCATTTACCGCGTAAAAATACGCGTCGAAGCCGTATAAACAATACCGCTTGCAAATTGAAAACAGCCGCGTTCCGAAACGACGGAACGCGGCTGTTTTTTGGGTAAAAATTGCCGATTCAGCGCTTTTTTCCGGAAATTCAGCGGAATTTTCCACTGCTTCGGAAAACGCGGCTCAACACAAGTGTCGCAAAATATGATACAATACAATCGTTGCAACGGGGCGGAAGCCTAAAATTTCGGAGGGAATATAAAGCGCTTTATCAGTCAAAATCGCATGGGCAAATGCTATATCTTATTGCAGATGTACGACGAGCTTCGCGGCGGCGCGGGGATCCGCCTCGCCGAATGCTGCGGAAGGTATGAAATTTCCGTAGCCACATTCCGCCGCTATATCTCCTTTTTGCGCGGATATTTCAACGAGGTGTGCGGCAGCGAAATCGTCTACGATTCCGCGTCGGCGGAATACCGCATAAAACGCGGCGTACCGCAATGTCAGAAAACAAATGATGTTATATAGAAGGGCGGGTCTGCCGCAAATACATTGTATTTGCGGCAGACCCGTTCCCTCCGCACGGGAGATGCGTGCCGGCATCTGCGGCTCCGTGTTTTTGCAGCGGCAGAAAAGCAGTTCCGCGCAGCAGATCAATCTTTTGCGGCATTTTTTTGCGCCGCGCTTGCTTTTTGCGCGGGCGCATGCTATAATAAGTTTCAAAAGCGCACGGAGTGCGCAGAGCGGGGAACGGAAAATGTTGATCGAAAAGAGCAAAGAGAGCATGACCTCGAGGGAGCGGGTTCGCCGCACCTTCGAATTTGAAAAAACCGACCGCGTAACGATCGGGTACGATACAAATCCCACAATCCACACAAAATTCTGCCGCGCGCTCGGGCTTCCGGACGACGACTTGGAAACGATGTACCGCGCGCTCGGCGTCGACTACCGTTTTATCGGCGCGCCGTATACCGGAAAACAGCTCTACGCCTGCCCGCCCGACCGCAGGGTCGACCCGCTCGAGGGCTGCATCATGCGCAAGGTGGAAAACGAGAGCGGCTACTATTGGGACTTCTGCGACTTTCCGCTGAAGGACGCGACGGACGAAATGTTCGATAAATTCCCCGTCCCCGATCCGAACGATTTCGACTACGACGCGGCGCTCGCGCAGGCGAAGAGCTACGGCGGCGAGTACGCATTGTTTATCGGCGGAGCAGGTACGCCCGACGTGCTCAATTCCAACGGCAGGATTATGGGGGTGGAAGACGTGCTTTGCCACCTCGCCCTGGGCGACGAGGCTGCGCTCCGCTTCATGCGCCGCCGCGCGGAGTTTCAGCTGGGGATGATGGAAAAACTTCTCTGCAAATGCAAGGGGTACATCGATTTTGTCTGGCTGGGCGAAGATCTCGGCACGCAGATCGGCCCGATGATCAGCCTCGAACTGTACCGCGAACGCATCAAGCCTATCCATAAAATGTTTGTAGACCTCGCCAAGTCGTACAACCTTCCGACGCTCATACACACCTGCGGCAGCAGCAGTTGGGCGTACGAAGATTTTATCGGAATGGGCGTCCGCGGCGTCGATACGCTGCAGCCCGAGGCTGTAAACATGAGTCCGCGCTACCTTGCCGAACACTTCGGCGGCAGGCTGAACTTCCGCGGCTGCATTTCCACGGCTGGCCCGCTCGCCTACGGCACGCCCGAGGAGGTCGACGCCGTCTGCAAGGACACGCTGGAGGTGATGATGCCTGTGCGAGGTTATCACTTCGCGCCCACGCATCAGATTCAGGATAATACCCCCGTCGAAAATCTCATCGCCATGTATAACGCGGCGCATAAGTACGGCCGCTATTGAGGAAACAGTATGCGAGAATACGACAAAATGATCCGCGGCGAGCTGTACAACCCTGCGGATGAAGAGCTTACCGCCATGCGCCGCCGCGTGCGCAGGCTGTTCTATCAGTACAACAACTCGGAAGAGGACGAGAAGGAAAAGCGCGCGGCGCTCCTTCGCCGCATTTTCGGCGGGCATGGCGAGCGGCTGTACTGCGAGCCGCCTATCCGCTTCGATTACGGCATCAATACGACGGTGGCGATTAAGGCACCCCTGTTGAACACCGAAAAGGCATAAAAACAGAGAAAATAAGGGGGATTTCGGGCGAAAAAGGTCAAATAAAGACTTGAACCGTAATAGATTTATAGACTGCATGTGCCTGTTCGCCCGGTTTTACTCTTCCGGCTTTTTTCATCGTGTAGGTATAAGAATACTCAAGACAGAGAAAACCCCGATCGGAAATAAATCCGTCGGGGTTGTTTTCGTTGCGTTTTTTTCTGCCGCGTTTCGGTTGTTCGGGCGGCGTATCGTCTTTCTTGTATTTAAGCAGTAATTCGATTTTGTCATTGAATACGGTTATCTGCCGGATCAGAAGTTCCACCAGTCTTTTTCTGTTTTGGCTTACGGCTTTCGACAGATATTTCCGAATGTCGGCTTGGGTGAGTTGTTCTTTGATTTTTTCTTTCTCAATGAGTATTCTCGCTTCGATAACGGCCTTTTCATGTTCAAGCTCCTGTAATCGTTCCTTTGTAGTATCGGTAAGTATTCCGGCTTCTATGGCGGTAAGGAGATTGGCGAGAGATTTTTTGATTTTATTTAGTTCTTTTTCGAGCGCTTGCAGGGAAGTATCGCTTTGAAGTTTTTTGCGGTGGACTTCGGCAATCGTGTCGGTGAGCGTCGAGATGTTTTCTTCCGTATCGAGCAGTTTAAGTAAAGAGTCTACGACGAGGTTTTCCAAAACATCTTTCCGAATGGATTTGGACTCGCACTTTTTCTCTTGTAACATTTATAATACCGCCAAACTCTGCCGGATTTGGAAGTGCCGGTAAAGGAAGTCATACGTCTGCCACAGTACCCGCAGAAAAGCAGTCCGCGGAGGATATAGGAAACGTCGGGAACGTGTTTGCCGTGCTTGTTGGCTTCGATCCTTTTTCGGACGACTTCGTAAACGTCCACGGGAACGATAGGGGGATAGATCTTATCGTAGGCATTTCCGTTGATTCTGTAAATGCCCGTATATTTCTCCGAGCGCAGCATTTTGTATAGAGTGAAGTTGATGAACGGTTTTCCTCTGTTGAGGATTCCGCATTCTGTAAGGCCGCGGATAATTTCTTCGACGTCTTTGCCGTTGGAGTAATCGGTGAAGATTTCTTTAACGACAGGCGCTTCAGTTTCGTCTACAACGACTTTCGAGGCAATCTTTTTCCCCGTATTCTGGTCGATGACGTCCACGAGCGAATATCCGTAATTGATATTTCCACCGATGAAATGTCCTTTGAGCCGTGTTTCGTGCATACCACGTTTGGTCTTCTGCGAGAGCTCTTCCGAGTAAGACAATCATTATGGACACAAAAAAGAGGGGGATTAGGGTATAGAAAAGGTGTATGGGCGGTAGGCACATACACCTTTTCGTTATTTGTATATCAAAAACCCCGCGATAGTCGCGGGGTTGAAAAGAGGTTTACCGATGAGTCTTGAAAAAAAGACTCCGATTGTGTAAAATAAGAACTGACCTGCCAGTCAGAAAAAAGAAACACAATCGGAGGATATTAAAATGAAAGACTCATCTAATATCA
>NXNN01000040.1_pt1 | contig 24430 bp, 18 predicted proteins | sample 2041041 | NCBI WGS metagenome assembly NXNN01 (sample SAMN07660617, study PRJNA407663) | chicken gut metagenome | isolation source: caecum content treated with Lincosamide | host: Gallus gallus domesticus | place: Czech Republic: Brno | collected 2016 | reverse complement strand
AATATCTGCCCGACGAAAAGCCGAAGCCGTATCTGTTTCCCGCGCGCAACCGCATCATCGCGGGAATTGCCGAAGGGGTTTTGGTCGTGAGCGGCGGGGCAAAGAGCGGCACGCGCATCACCGCCGATTTCGCCTACGAATACGGCAAGGACGTGTTCGCTTTTCCCTATTCCTTGGGTTCGGCGGCAGGGGAAGGGTGCAACGCGCTGATCAAAGATTACGCAAAATTGACCGACAATTTAGTTGACATAACCGCCGCTTTTGGTATAAACTTGACCGAGGCGGAAGAAATTTCCCTCTCGGAAGCGGAGCGCGCCGTGTTTGAAATTATCCGCGAAGGGGAGGCGCACGTTTCGCTGATTTCCGAAAGAAGCGGGCTGAAAGTGTACGAACTGCCCGCGATTCTGACCGCTTTACAGATGAAAAAGCTGATCGCGCCCTGCGGCGGGAACCGGTATATGGCGGTGAGATAGGCTCGCGAAATTTGTTTTGAGCTGACAAAACAAATTTCTGCGATTTCAGGGGAAACCCGAGCGGCTTTCCCCTCACAGCGGCATTTTTAAGTGCACGCATATTATTATAATGCCGCTGTTTCACCCTTTCCGTGAGCCGAGGTATCGGCAAATTGAGTGCGCTAATCCAAAATAGCGATTTTGGAACGCGCAGTTAATTATTAAAAGAATAACTCGCAAAAAACGGAAATCGCAATTTTCGTTTTTGCCCCCGATATGCCGAAAGGCATATGCGGAAAGAGTGAATTTGCGCGCGTTCTATAATAAGGGAGCCCTAAAAAGCGCACAAAGAGAGAAAACAGGCGGTTAGCCCGCAAAGCGGGCGTGCCCGCGGGTTTTCTCTGAAATCAAGCAAAAGCTCTCATCTCTTTTGAGAGATTTTGCGCGAAGGAAAAAATAACTCGCGCCAGCAAAATCACACATAGCGATAACAAAGTTATCGCGCAACATTGTCAATTTTGCATGAATGCCCGCAAGCGGTCGCTCCGCAAAATTGACTGCGTTAGGTGCGTTAGCGCACCCATATTTGCAAAAACTTTTGCTTTTGCAGGAAAGGTGAAGCCGCGCAATTTTAATAATATGTGTGCGCTGAAATATTACGCGGCGAGGAAAACTCCGATTGTACCGAGCATAGCGAGGGCAATGGGGTTGTCCTGAAAATCACGACTTTTTGTTTTGACAGCTCAAAACAAAAAGTGTGAGGAGGTTTCTATGGATTTAATCATCGTCGAGTCGCCGTCGAAGGCGAAAACGATCGCAAAATATCTGAAGGGGAAGTACCGCGTGGACGCTTCGGGCGGGCATGTGCGCGACTTGCCCGAAAAACGCCTCGGCGTAGACATTGAAAAGAATTTCGAACCGTCCTACGTCATCAATCCCGATAAAAAGCAGGTCATCAAGCGCCTGTCCGAAGAGGCAGCCAAGGCGGATAACGTTTACCTCGCGACCGACCCGGATCGCGAGGGCGAAGCCATTTCCTGGCACTTGAAGAACGTTCTGAAGCTCAAAGACGGCAAAAACCGCATCGAATTCAACGAAATTTCCCCCGCTGCCGTCACAAACGCCCTGCAGCATCCGCGCGAGATCGACTACAACCTCGTCGACGCCCAGCAGGCGCGCCGCGTGCTCGACAGGCTTGTCGGCTACAAGCTCTCGCCGCTGTTGTGCAAGCGCATCCATTCGGGGCTGTCCGCCGGCCGCGTGCAGTCGGTCGCCCTGCGGCTCATCGTGGACAGGGAGCGCGAAATTCAGGCTTTCGTGCCCGAGGAGTACTGGAATCTGACGGCGGAGTTGCAGGATAAACCCAAGGAATATTCCCCTTTCAAGGCGCTCCTCTCCGAAAAGGCGGGCAAAAAATTCAAGCCCAAGAACGCCGAGGAAAACGAGGCGGTGCGCGCCGAACTGGACGGCAAGCCGTACATCGTTTCCGAAATCAAAAAGAGCATCGCCAAATCGCACGCGCCCGCGCCGTTCACCACGTCCACATTGCAGCAGGACGCGTCGAATAAGTTCGGCATGACTTCGCCCGAAGTCATGCTCGTGGCGCAGCACCTGTACGAGGGCATGGACACTGAAAAGGAAGGGCATATCGCGCTCGTCACCTATATCCGTACCGACTCGGTGCGCGTCTCCGCGGAGGCGCAGGCGAAGGCGCGCGACTATATCGCCGGGCGCTTCGGCAAGGAGTACATCCCCGAAAAGCCGAACTTCTACAAGTCGAAAAAGGACGCGCAGGACGCGCACGAGTGTATCCGCCCCATCGACATGAACCGCACGCCCGAGAGCATGAAGGGGGTGCTGGATAAAAAGCACTACAACGTGTACAAGCTTATTTACGAGCGCTTCATGGCTTCGCAGATGAGCGAGGCGGTGTACAACAGCGTGCAGATGAAGATCAAAAACGGCGATTACGGCTTCAAGGCGAGCGGCAGAACGCTCAAATTTGCCGGATTTACCGCCGTGTACCAGGATATCAAAAAGGACAAAGAGGACGAGGAAGGGGTCAACGCCAAGCTTCTGCCCGATTTGAAGGAGGGGGACGAGCTCGACCTCATCAGGCTCACTTCCGAGCAGAAGTTCACCAAGCCGCCCCAGCGCTATACCGACGCGTCGCTCGTCAAGGCGATGGAGGACAAGGGCATCGGCCGCCCGTCCACCTACGCCTCCATCATTTCCGTGCTCACCAAGCGCAAGTACGTCACCAAGGACGGCAAGTACATGGTGCCCACCGAGGTCGCCTTCCAGATCACCGATCTGCTGATGAAGTATTTTACCGATATCATGGACGTCGGCTTCACCGCGAAGATGGAGGACAAGCTGGATAACATCGAGGACGGCGGCACCGACTGGCGCAAAATCATCGCCGATTTCTACCCGCCGTTCGCGGAAAAACTTGTGTTCGCCGCCAACGACGGCGACGAGATGACGGACATCCTCTGCGAAAAGTGCGGCCACCCGATGATCCGCAAGAGCGGGCGCTACGGCAAGTTCCTCGCCTGCTCCAATTACCCCGCCTGCTCGAACATCAAGAGCGAGGGGATGGAAGTTTCGGCGACCAAGTGCCCCAAGTGCGGCGCGAACATGGTCGTCAAGAGCGGCAAGTACGGCAAGTTCCTCGCCTGCCCGAATTACCCCGAATGCAACGCCATTCTGCCGTTTGACAGCGAGGTTTCCAAGGAAAAGTGCCCCAAGTGCGGGGAATACATGATCTACCGCAATGGCCGCTACGGCAAGTATCTGAGCTGCCCCAAGTGCGGCACCAACCAGCCCATCACCGAGCTTGCGGGCACCTGCCCCGTGTGCGGCGCGCCGACGCGGCGCTTAAAGAGCAAGGCGGGCAAGATCTTTTACAGCTGTTCCAAGTATCCTTCCTGCAAGTTCATGAGCTGGGATTTGCCCACGGGCGAAAAGTGCCCCAAGTGCGGCAAGTACCTCGTCAAAAAGGGCAAGCAGATCAAGTGCTCTTCCTGCGACTACGCGATTGACGCGCCCGAACAGGAGGAAAAGGACGAGGGCGGCAAGGAACAATAATATAAGGATAAAAAAGAGCGGGCGCGAAATGCGCCCGCTTTACTCGTTTTGCCGCCTTTCGGCGGTTTGGTTTTTTGGAATTGCTGAAAAAACAAAAAAGACCGATAGGGAGGACGCGCATTTCCCTCCATCGCGCCATGAACGGTGCGGCAGGCGAGCGCGGTTTTCTGCCATTCGTATCGGTCTTACATTGAATTGAAGTAAACTGATTTTGGCTGTACATATCCATGTACATAGACCCCACCGCAAACGTCCGAAACGTCTTTACTTACCCTTCAATGCACTTTCATTATACGCTCGACCCGTAAAAATGTCAATAGGAAAGCCGGCCAAAAGTTTTTCGCATTTTCAGGAAAAAATCCTTGACATATGCGAACTTTCGTTTTATAATAGGTTTAGCACTCTCGGATATAGAGTGCTAAAAACAAAAACGCCGAATCGTGCGGACGGTTTGCCGGGCGCGGAGCGGGCGGAAGGAGTAGAGCGGCGCATGGAAAAAGGGCTTGTAACGGTCATCGGCGCGGGGCTCGCGGGGTGCGAGGCGGCGCATTATCTGGCGCGGCACGGGTTTTCCGTGCGGCTGTATGACTGCAAGCCGAACAAGTTCACGCCCGCCCATTCGAGCAAAAATCTCGCCGAGCTCGTGTGCAGCAATTCGCTCAAGAGCGGCGACGTGTGGGGCAATGCCTGCGGCCTTTTAAAAGAGGAGATGCGGCTGTTGGGTTCGCTCGTCATGGAGGCGGCGGACGCGACCAAGGTGCCCGCTGGCGGCGCGCTCGCGGTGGACAGGGAAGCCTTTTCCGCCTACATCACCGAAAGGATACGCTCCGACCCGAATATCGAGTATGTCCCCGAGGAGGTGAAGGAACTTCCGCAGGGGTATGCGATCGTCGCCACGGGGCCGCTTACGCTGGACGCGTTGGCGGAGGACATCCGCGCAAAGCTGGGCGGTGCGCTGCACTTTTACGACGCGGCGGCGCCCGTCGTTTCCGCCGAAAGCATCGATTATTCCAAAACCTTTACCGCCGACCGCTACGGCAAGGGCGAGGGCGATTACGTCAACTGCCCGATGAATAAGGAGGAGTACGAGGCGTTCGTGGAGGCGCTCGTTTCCGCCGAGCGTGCGGTGGCGCACGAGTTCGAAAAGGGCGAAATCTTCGAGGGGTGCATGCCCGTCGAGGTGATGGCGGCGCGCGGCAGGGATACGCTGCGCTTCGGCATGCTCAAACCCGTGGGGCTGTACGACGAAAACGGAAAGCGGCCCTACGCCGTTCTGCAGCTGCGCAAGGAAAACGTCGCGGGTACGGCGTACAACCTGGTCGGGTTTCAGACGAATCTGAAGTTCCCCGAGCAGAAGCGGGTGTTTTCCATGATCCCCGCGCTGAAAAATGCGGAGTTTCTGCGCTACGGCGTGATGCACCGCAACACCTACCTCGACTCGCCGAAGATCCTGAGCGCGGATCTTTCGCTGAAAACGGACGGCACGGTGTTCTTTGCGGGGCAGATGACGGGCGTCGAGGGGTATGTGGAGAGTGCAGACAGCGGTATTCTGGCGGCGATGAACTGCGCGCTGAAGATGCGCGGCTATGCGCCCGCCGCGTGGGACTGCGGCACCGTTTCGGGCGCGCTGGCGCACCACGTCTGCGCGGAAACGGACAACTTTCAGCCGATGAACGCGAATTACGGCATTTTAAGTCCGCTCGGGCTGAACGTGCGGGATAAGGCGCTCAAAAAGCGGATGCTCGCGGAGCGCGCGCTGGAAAAGGTGCGCGAAAACGCGGCGGACGCGGAGGATGAATTGCGCGCGGAGTAAACCGCGTGCGGCATTTAAATTTATTGCATGGATCCGCGCGGCCGCTTGCGGGCGCGCGGGAGGAGGAAATACATGGCAGAATTCAGAGGAACAACCATCTGCGCCGTCAAGAGGAACGGAAAAACCGCCATCGCGGGCGACGGGCAGGTAACGATGGGCGAATCGGTCGTGTTCAAAAACAACGCGGTCAAGGTGCGCCGCATCTACGGCGGCAAAGTCGTTTTGGGCTTTGCCGGCTCCGTTTCAGACGCGTTTTCGCTCTCCGAGCGGTTCGAGGGGATGCTCAATAAATTTTCGGGCAACCTCATGCGCTCGGCGGTGGAGTTGGCGGAGCTGTGGCGAAACGATAAAATGGTTCGGAAGCTGGACGCCCTGATGATCGTTGCGGACAAAGATCAGCTTCTCATCATCAGCGGCAACGGCGAGGTCATCGAGCCGGACGGCGGCGTATGCGCGATCGGCAGCGGCGGGAACTACGCCTTGGCGGCGGCGCGCGCATTGGCGCAGGAGACGGACTATTCCGCCGAGGATATCGCCTACAAGGCTTTGAAGATCGCCAGCGAGATCTGCGTTTACACGAACGACCATATTACCGTGGAAACGGTGTGAAAAAGCTCGCGAAATTCTCGCCGAGCTGACGGCTGCGATTTTCTGCGAATTTGAGGGCTCTGCCCTCGTTGCGCGATAATTAAGGGCACGCATATTGTTAAATCGCGCAACTTCACCCGCGGAGGTCGCAAGTATGCGACAAATTGAGTGCGCTAATCCAAAATAGCGATTTTGGAACGCGCGGTTGATTATTAAAATAATATCTTGCAAAAACGGAAATCGCAATTTTCGTTTTTGCCCTCAATAAGCCGAAGGGCATATGCGGAAAGAGTGAATTTGCGCGCGCTCTATAATAAGAGAGTCATGAAAAAGCGCGCAAAGAGAGAAAACAGGCGGTCAGCGGCAAAGCCGCGCGCCCGCGGGTTTTCTCTGAAAATCAAGCGAATCGCAGCATCTCTTTTGCGAGATTCGCGCGAAGGAAGGTTTTTTTATGAGTTTATCACCGAAACAAATTGTAAACGAACTGGATAAATACATCATCGGCCAGGATAAGGCCAAGAGGGCGGTCGCCATTGCCCTGCGCAACCGCTACCGCCGCAGTCAGCTTTCCGAAGCCGACCGCGAGGAGATCACGCCCAAAAACATCATCATGAAGGGCCCCACGGGCGTCGGCAAAACGGAGATCGCCAGGCGGCTTGCAAAGCTCGTCAAGGCTCCGTTCATCAAGGTCGAGGCGACCAAGTACACCGAGGTCGGTTACGTCGGCCGCGACGTCGAGAGCATGGTGCGCGACCTCGTCGAATGCTCCATCCGCCTCGTGCGCGAGGAAAAGATGAAGGAAGTTTCCGTCAAGGCGGAGGGCATCGCCGAAAAGAAGATCGTCAATATTCTCTCCGAAATGAAGAAAGGGGAGCGGGGCGAAATGTCGAAGGAGGTGTTCGAAGCGCGCCTGTTGGAGGATCTGCGCGCGGGCAAATTCGACGATACGCAGATCGAAATCGAGGTCGTCGACGCGCCCAAGAGCATGGAGATCGTGCCGGGCGGCGCGGAGATCAACATCGGCTCCATCTTCGGCGACATGCTTCCGAAAAAGAAGAAAAAGCGCAAGATGAGCGTCAAGGCCGCCATGCAGCAGATCATCGCGGAGGAGTCGGAAAAGCTCATCGACAACGACATGGTCAACACCGAGGCGCTCGCGCGCGCCGAGGAGCAGGGCATCATCTTCATCGACGAGATCGATAAGATCGCCGGCAAGGCGAACCAGGGCGGCGCGGACGTGTCCCGCGAGGGCGTTCAGCGCGACATTCTGCCCATCGTCGAGGGCTGCACGGTCATGACCAAGTACGGCCCCGTCAAAACGGACTTCATCCTGTTTATCGCGGCGGGCGCCTTCCACATCTCCAAAGTGGAGGATCTGATCCCCGAATTGCAGGGGCGCTTCCCGATCAACGTGGAGCTGGAAAGCCTCACGAAGGAAGACTTCGTCAAAATTCTGACCCAGCCGCAGAACGCCATTACCTCGCAGTACGGAAAACTTTTGGGCGTGGACAACATCGATCTGCAGTTCACCGACGACGCGATCGAGGAGATCGCGACCATTTCCGAGGACATGAACGCGACCAGCGAGGACATCGGCGCGCGCCGTCTGCACACGGTCATGGAATATCTGTTGGAGGACATCTCCTTCAATGCGGGCGGAGATTACCCGACCGTTACCGTCAAAATCGATAAAAAGTACGTCGACGAGCACCTCGATTCGATGATAAAGAATCGGGATTTGAAGAAATATGTATTGTAAAGGCTCGCGAAAATCTCGGCAAGCTGATGCCTGCGATTTTCTGCGAATTGGAGGGGAAACCCGAGCGGTTTTCCCCTCGTTGCGGCATCTTTCAAGGCACACATTTTATTCAATGCCGCAACTTCACCCTTTCCGTAAGCCGAGGTATCGGCGAATTGAGTGCGCTGGCGCAGAAATGTGATTCTGCTTGCGCGAGAGATTGTTAAAATAATTACTCGCAAAAACGGAAACCGCAATTTTCCGCAGCGCAACGCTGTTTGCAAAAATTTTTGCTTTCGGGAAGAGGGTGAATTTTTTGCCGTTAAATAATATGAGAGCCCCTAAAAAGGCAAAAAAGAGGGAGAAAACGCCGCAGAAAACGCGAAAGCGTTTGAATGGCGGTGTCGCCCTCAAATCGGACGAAAGGTTTTTGTCTCTTTCAAAAAGCTTTCGCCGAGCAGGAGAGGAAGGTTTTTATGATTTCAATTCCCAAAGGCACCAAAGACGTGCTCCCCGCAGACGCTTACAAGTGGCACTTCGTGGAGGATACCGCCCGCAAAATCGCGGCGCGGTACAACTTAAAGGAGATCCGTACCCCCGTTTTTGAACACACCGAACTGTTTCTGCGCGGCGTGGGCGATACAACCGACATCGTCAATAAAGAGATGTATACCTTCCTCGACAAGGGGGAGCGCAGCATCACCTTGAAGCCGGAGGGCACGGCGGGCGTGGTGCGCTCGTTCATCGAAAACGGGCTCGCGAGCGGCGTTCTGCCCCTCAAAATGTACTATCTCACCCCCGTGTTCCGCTATGAGCGGCCGCAGGCGGGCAGACTGCGCGAACACCACCAATTCGGCGTGGAGATCTTCGGCGGCAAGGGGCCCGAAACGGACGCGGAGGTCATCCTCCTCGCGCGCGACTATATCGCCGCGCTCGGCGTCGAGGGGGTGGAGCTTAACCTCAATTCCATCGGCTGCAAGCACTGCCGCCCTAAATTCAACGAGGCGCTCAAAGAATATCTGCGCCCGCACCTGCCCGAAATGTGCGATACCTGCCGCTCCCGCTTCGACAAAAACCCCCTGCGCATCCTCGACTGCAAGGAGGAAGTTTGTTCGAAAATCAACGAAAACGCCCCCAAAACGGTAGATTTCCTCTGCGACGAGTGCCGCGAGCACTTCGAAAAGCTGAAAGAGATTCTCGACGCGTGCGGCGTAAAATACAGGCTGAACCCCAAGCTCGTGCGCGGATTGGACTATTATTCCAAAACGGTGTTCGAATTCGTGTCCACGAGCATCGGTTCGCAGGGCACCGTGCTCGGCGGCGGCAGGTACGATACCCTCATCGAAAACCTCGGCGGGCCGCAGGTTCCCGCGGTCGGCTTCGGCAGCGGCATCGAGCGCATGCTGTTGGTGCTCGAAAACACGGGCAAGCGCATCCCCGAGGAGGCGCCGCTCGGCGCGTATATCGCGGGGTTGGACGACGAGGGGAGAAAGGCGGCATTTCAGCTTTGCGATACATTGCGCAAGATGGGCGTTTCGGCGGAGTTCGACCACGCCGCACGCTCGGTCAAGGCGCAGTTCAAGTACGCGGGCAAGGTCGGGGCGAAATACGTCGTCGTCATCGGTTCGAACGAATTGGAGAGCGGCGAATATACCGTCAAAAACATGGCGGATTCGACCTCCGAAACGGTGAAGGCGGAGCGCGTAGCCGAATATCTCGCGCAAAAATTCCAATGAAGGAGCTTGCCACCGTCGTAAACACGGCGGGGAAGATCGCCACCGTGCAGATCGAAAAAAAGCCCGAGTGCGATTCCTGCAAGATGTGCGCATTCCGGAACGGCAAGAGCCGCGTGAAGGTGCGCGCGCTCAACGCGGTCGGCGCAAAGCCGGGCGATACGGTGCTCGTGAAGGCGGAAAAGGACAACCGCCTGCTCGCGTCGTTTATCGTCTATATCGTGCCGGTACTGCTCGCGGGAGCGGGGCTGCTGGTCGGGTTTTTCTGCTTCGAAGAGGAGCTGTATATCGCGCTTTTGTGCCTTGCGGGGCTTATTTTGGGGATTGCATGCGTGTTCTTCTGCGACCGCGCCCTCTCCAAAACGCGCGGATTCGGTATGGAAGTGGTGGAAATTATCGAAACTGAAAGGGGAAGCGAACCGCCGCAGGGCGGGGAACCTTCCGCAGACGATACCAATCAACAGGAGGAAACGGTACATGGTTCAGACCTTTGATACGGCGGCATTCAAAGCCGCGATGGAAAAGAAACAGACGCTCGTCGTCGATTTTTGGGCGAGCTGGTGCGGCCCCTGCCGCATGCTCGCGCCCGTGATGGAGCAGGTATCCGAAGAGCTTTCGGACAGGGCGACCTTCGTAAAGATCGACGTGGACGACAACCCCGACCTCGCGCGCGAGTACTCGATTATGAGCATCCCGTGCGTGATGGTGTTCAAGAACGGGGAGCTTGCGGGCAAAAACGTCGGATTCGGCGCGAAAGCCGCAATGAAGGAATTTATCGAAAAATATATCTGATCAGCGAACGCGGGAAAAGGGCGGCCGTTTTACATAACGGTCGCCTTTTCGTCATATTCGTGCCGTTTTTTGGCAGAAAAGTTGACTTGCCCGCGGGTTTATGGTACTATTATGACCTGAAAAATTTATACGTTGCGGAAAAATGTTACAAAAGGGAGAGCAGAAAAATGAACAGCAGAAAACAAAGTGTTGTACTGTATGTGTTGGCGGCGTTCCTTGCCGCGTGCGCAGCGTTCGCGGCGGCGGGGTTCGCTGCGGAGTCCGCCCGCGCCGAAACCGCGGCGGAAATCACGCAGTCGGGCGCGGATTTCATATCGTCTGCGCCGCAGGAGGAAACGACGTACAGGGCGGGGAGCGGAACGCTCACCTATATCCCCGCGCCGCAGGAAGGCGGGGCGGCGCAGATCGTATTCGACAATGCGGAAATCGAATCGGGCGCGTACGTCAATTACTGGTCGCAAAACAGAAGCTACGCCGCCGTGGCTGCGCGCGGAGACGTAGAACTCGTACTCAAGGGCGAAAGCAAACTCTATCTCCGCCCGAGCGGAAGCACGAGGGCGCTCCTGTTCTACGACAGCAACGTTACCGTTACGGGCGACGGCTCGCTTTCGGTCGGGTTCCGCAGCGAGTCCACAAAAAATCTCAACGCCTATCCCATGGAAGTGATCGCGGACAATGACGTGCCGACGGACGACGCCGCCTATGCCGGCAGCGGCAATTTCGAGCTGAAAAGCGGAACGCTCACGCTGAACGGAAAGGGCGGAACGGGGCAGGGCTGCCTGACCGTCAACAACCGCATCGCCGTTTCGGGCGGAACCTTGCAGACGTTGGGTCAGATGGCGGGCGTGTATTCTCCGTACGGCGATATCGAAATCACCGGCGGCGAAGTCCGTGCGGAAAATTTCAACGTGTACGGTCTGTATGCGCGCAGGGGCAGCGTTTCGATCGGCGGCGACGCCGAAGTGACCGTATCCAGCGCCGCGCGTTCTTCGGCGATCGGCATCAGCGGCGGAAATATGGGCAGCGGCTCGCCCGACACCCAGTCGGGCGGGAACGTATATATCCGCGGCGGGAACACCGCAATCGAAGTCCCGTATATCGGCGTGTTTGTCCAGTATGTCGGGGACACGGAGAGCGGAAAAATTGAAATAATGGGCGGCACGTTCAGCGTGAACGTCACCGAAGGTACGCAAAATATCGGCGCAGCGCTGTACGCGCAGGGAGCCGAGGCGGACGTCGTCGTCCGCGGCGGTACGATCGGCGCGGTCGCGAGCGGCAGCAACGGGCAGGCGACCTTCGGCATCTATGCCGACCGATTCCTGCAGGTCGAGGGCGGTTCTGTGCGCGCGGGTGCGGAAAATACCGACGCGGCGGGCTCCTCGTTCGGCGTGAACGCGGAGGAGGGCGCCTACGTTACGGGCGGTTCGCTCACGGCGCACGGCGGCACGTCTGCGATCGGCGCGCTCGCGCCCCATTGCGGGCAGGACGTGTATGTACAGGCGGCTTCGGACGCCGCAGGGGAAAATACCGTCGGCTACGACGAGCAGAAGTTTGATTCGTACAAATATCTGAATCTGGAGTATAAAACGGTCATATCCGTTTCCGTCACCCCCGCAACCGCCTCGGCTGAACGCGGCAAAACGCTGCAGTTTACCGCCGAAGTGCTGGGCGAGGGCAGCTTCGATACCTCCGTCGGGTGGAAGATAAGCGGCGCGTCCGACCCCGCCACAAAAATCGACGGGAACGGCATGCTCACCGTCGGCGCGGGCGAAACGGCGGAGTCGTTCACCGTCACGGCGGTGTCCGTTTTCGACCCCGAAAAGAGCGCGTCTGCCGTCGTCACCGTGCTTTCGGGCGAGCCGTCGGAGCCGGGGAAAGATCCTTCGGAACCGGGGAAAGACCCGTCGGAACCGGGGAAAGATCCTTCGGAACCGGGCGGCGGGCTTCCCGCAGGGGCGATCGCGGCGATTGTCGTGGGGGCGGTCGTTCTGGTTGCCGCGGCGGCAGTTGCGGTGTGGTTCATCGTAAAGCGTTCGGGCAGGAAGAACTGACGCGGCATGCGCGGATTCGGCGGCGCGCGGACATCGCCTTGCCGCGCGGGTTTTGTCGGGCGTTTCGCGCTTATAAGCGAGGAGCAGAACGGAATTTTTTGCGGGGGCGGTCTGTACAGGGTCGATAAAGCTGCCATTTGGCAGACAGGGCGGGAAATTCCGTGCATATACCGCGGTGAGGTGCGGGAGCGCAAAGATTTTTGCGCTCCCGCACCCTCATTTCCTTGTAAAAAGCGGCAAATTGCGCTATAATAAAACGGTAAAGAATAAATTTTCTACGGAGAACGGAAAATGATCGATCTTACAACCATTAAAAACGCCGACGCCGAAGTGTACGAGGCGATGAAACTCGAACTCGACCGCCAGCGCAACAACATCGAACTCATCGCGAGCGAAAACTTCGTTTCCCCCGCGGTCATGGCGGCCGTCGGCTCGCATCTCACCAACAAATACGCCGAGGGTCTGCCCGGCAAGCGCTATTACGGCGGCTGCCAGTACGTCGACATCGTGGAAAACCTCGCCATCGAGCGCTGCAAACAGCTGTTCGGCTGCGACCACGCCAACGTGCAGCCGCACAGCGGCGCGCAGGCGAACACCGCCGTCTATTTCGCGCTCCTGAACCCCGGCGACACGATTTTGGGCATGAACCTCTCGCACGGCGGGCACCTCACCCACGGCTCGCCCGTCAATATCTCGGGCAAGTACTTCCACATCGTTCCCTACGGCGTTTCCAGGGAGGATGAGCGCATCGACTACGACGCTCTGGAACAGATCGCCGTCGAAAATAAGCCGAAGATGATCGTCGCGGGCGCTTCCGCGTATCCGCGCATCATCGATTTCCCCCGCCTGCGCGAGATCGCCGATAAGGTCGGGGCGTACCTGATGGTGGACATCGCGCACATCGCGGGTCTCGTCGCGGCGGGGCTGCACCCCTCGCCCGTGCCGTATGCGGACATCGTGACGACCACCACCCACAAGACCCTGCGCGGGCCGCGCGGCGGCGTCATCATGTGCAAGGAGCAGTTCGCCAAAGCGATCGACAAGGCGGTGTTCCCCGGCATGCAGGGCGGGCCGCTCATGCACGTCATCGCGGGCAAGGCGGTCGCATTCAAGGAGGCGCTCTCGCCCGCGTTCAGGGAATACCAGAAGCAGGTCGTCAAAAACGCGGCGGCAATGGCGGACGAGTTCACCAGGTGCGGCGTGCGCCTCGTATCCGGCGGCACGGACAACCACCTCATGCTCGTCGACCTGCGCGACAAGGGCATGACGGGCAAGGAGCTGGAAAAGATGCTCGACGAGGTGAACATCACTGTCAACAAGAACACCATCCCCTTCGAGGAAACCAGCCCGTTCATCACCAGCGGCATCCGCATCGGCACGCCGAGCATCACCTCCCGCGGATTCAAGGAGGAGGACGCGCGGCAGATCGCCCGCCTTATCTCCAAGATCATCGCCGAAAAGGAGAACGCGTTCGATTCCGTGCGCGCGGAGGTCAGAAAACTGTGCGAAAAGTATCCGCTGTACGCGAACGATATACTGTAATATAGCGGAGCGACGGTCAAGGGAGATTCGGCGCAGGCAAAAAGGTCGGTTGACCGTTCTGATGTATTGTATGTTGATTGCGGCATTTCGGTGCCAAAAGCGCGCCCTTCGCGGCGCGTTTTTTGTATACTAAAACCCGCGGATAGTCCGCGGGTTCAAGAGAGGTTTTGCCGGTGCGCGGCAAGCGGAAGGGGAGAAGACAACAGCGGTAAGGTAAAAAACGAGGAAAGAAACTGGTTGAAAAACAGGCGGTAAAATTAAGAATGCGGTTCGAATTTATGGAAGAATGCTCGGCGCGGAGAAGATGCGCGGCTTGCATGCCGACGGCGGGATCTGGGCGAACAGTCCGAAAATGAAAATCGCCGGCTAAGCCGGCGAATGGGTATTGGTTTGCGAAAGCCGCCCGTTGAACGTTTGGCTTTCGCTTGAATTTGTGCAGTTTGCTAATCTCTGGTATATTCGGGACAACAAGAACCGCTCGGCGCGCAAGCACCGGAAGGATGACATCCGCCGTTATCTGTCGGGGTGTCGTTTTTGCTCAGCTTTTCAATCATTTTCGGTTACCTCCTGTTTTTCTATATTCCATATCCCCCGCGAGGGGTCATACAGACATCTTGGATTTTTTGCATATAAATTTCCGCTTTCCGCATTTGCCAATGCCCGGCAGTCCGAACAGGCAAACCGAAATTCGCAAGATCCGCATTTTTCAATCATCCCGAAATGTAACCGCCAGCAACTCTCTTTGATTTTGCCGCGTAAAATCTCTTGCAGGCTTTGTTCGCGTATGTTGCCGTACACAATGTTTCTTTCAAACACGCACGGATAAATATTTCCGTCTGAACTGACGGCGATTTTTCCCGCCCAACACATATTTTCATGCATGGCGCGATAAAACATTTTTTTATCCGCTTTGAAAATCGGCTTTTTGCGATATGCATATCGGTGTTTATCCTGTTCGGATACGAGATGAGCGCTCTGGATTCCTCCCGGAACACTGCGGATTACGTCAAACTTAAAATCATTGACGCCCAATTTCTGCAAAAACAACGCTATTTCATCGCGTTTGTTTACATTTTCTTTCATTAGTACAATGGCAACGCTTACTTTTACATGGTTTTCCAGAAGTTTTCTTATCCAATAAACCGTCTTTTCAAAACTGCCTTTTACTCCCGTTATTCCCTCATGAGTAGCTGCATCGCTTCCGTACAGAGATATCCTGACCGTCACCGTGTGCTTTTGACAACAATCCAGCAGATCTTGATTAAAAATCGTTGCGTTCGTAAATAATTCCGTTTGTTTGAAGTCCAGCGTTGCGGCACACTGTATCAGATCCGCGAGATACGGTACACAGCAAGGTTCTCCGCCGATGAACTGTATGCGATCGCAGCCTTCCGTTTTCAATGTATGCAAAACGGATATCCAGTCTTCTTTTTTAAGTTCGTCATTGCACACATGCGTCGGCCCTTCATAACAATGCACACATCGTAAATTGCATTTCTGAGTCAGTTCCAACCATGCAAAATTCAAGCCGCTTTCTCGAAATTCTTCTTCGATAAATGTACGAGTTTCCCCGTCGTATAACCCGTACTCTTGCAGCTTCTGCATAAATTCTTTCTCTTTTTCCGTTTTCGGTTGCTGACCTGCAATGACGCATTTTTCCGCAACTTCTCGACCTTCTTCATCCAACCAGTAGACATCTTCGTTGTTAAAATCGTAAATAGCAGCTCGTATTGCGCCTCTGACATATACGACATCGTTTTTCCATTGCCATATATCGTTTTTTTCCATGTTGATTTCCCGTTTTGCTTATTTATGCGAAGTTTATTATACATTACGATTTATGCGTTCGAGTCTTTCCCGGATACGGCGACGATGGAGAGAAAAACAGCAAATTGAAATCAAATTTGTATTATCTAAATATTATTCGCAAGTATATTATACATTCCCCCTTCGGCCGTGTCAAGCATAAATCATTTTTTTTTCAAAATTTTTTCTACATGGCGAAGGTCGGTCGCTTTTTATAAAAAAGGTCGGTCGCCTTTTATAAAAGATAATAGGCGTTGCAAGGATTTAAGAAAGCCGGAAGATCCGGAAATTTTAAGAAACGGCGGCCGAGGGGTGCGATTCGGTTGACATGCGCGGCGCCGTGTATTATAATACAGACGTCGATTCGGGGCGGTGGTTTTGCTTTCCCGAATGCAAAAACGATTCTTTGGGGCGGGGCGAAATTCCCCACCGGCAGTAAAGTCTGCGAAAGGCGCAAGCCTCCGAACGGGTGAAATTCCCGTACCGACGGTATAGTCCGGATAGGAAAAGAATGTTTTTGAAATCGCGGCGCAATCTTTTTTTGTTGCGCGGAAATTTCAAAAAACAGTCCCGTTCCGTCGGAACGGGGCTTCCTTAATTCCCCTTGGAAAATATATTTTTTCGAGGTGTATTTTTATGAAGGAAGAGGCTCTGCGCCGCGATGCGGCGCAAAAAAGCGAAAACGTTGCCGCAATTCCGGCACAAAGCACGGCGGCAAAGCAGAGGGAAGTCGGCAAGTGCCCCGCCTGCGGCGGAAAGATGAAGGAGGACGGCAAGGGCGGATTCGTGTGCCCGTATTGCGATACGCGCACGGCGCCCGAAGGTGCCGCGGCATCCGCCGCGGACGGCGATGCCGCGGTAACGGGAGCGGGGCAGACGGCAGACCCCGCCGCCGAACGGGCGGCAAAGCGGGCGGGCTTCCGCAAAAAGTACTTTTCGGCGTCCACGATCGCAAAGCTGGCGATGTTCGCGGCGCTCGCGTTCGGGGTTTCCTACCTCGAATTCCCCATTTTCCCCGTGGCATCCTTTTTGCAGCTGGATTTTTCCTGTGTGTTCGTGCTCCTCGGCGGGTTTATGTTCGGGCCCGTCGCGGCGATCATCATCAGCGGCGTAAAGGAGTGCCTGCGCCTGTTCACCACGAGCACGGCGGGCATCGGGGAGCTGGCGAACTTTATCGTCACCGTCAGCTTCGTGCTCATCCCCACCCTCGTGTACCGTTTCAAGAAGGGGCTGCCCACCGTCATCGTTACGCTTGTCGTCGGCTGCCTGATTCAGGTCGGCGTGGGGTTGCTGACCAACCGCTACATAAACTTTCCGCTGTTCATGCAGGAGGGCGCCGCGGCGATGTTCGCGCAGCTGTGGTGGTATGTGCTCCTGTTCAACCTCATCAAGAGCGTGGCGGTCAGCCTTATCACCGTTCTGCTGTACAAGAGAATCTCCTGGCTGCTCAACAAGTTCTGAACGAGGGCGAAAATATTGTCCGCGCTGAAAATATCGGCGCGCAAATGCGTTTTAATTGCAAATCGCGGCGATTTATATTATAATGGAAGAGGTGCGAAGAGCGCCTCTTTTCCGTTATTTTGCGATATTTTGCGCCCTCGGCGCGCGCGGCGGCGCGGCATGGGGCGGAGCGAGGGAAAATATGGTCACAAAGAGCGAGGGCGAAACGATGCGGTTCGCCGAGGAATATGCAAAAACCCTCACCGCGGGGGACGTGGTGCTCCTGCACGGGGAGATGGGCGCGGGCAAAACGATGTTCGTCAAGGGTCTGGCTCTGGGTCTCGGCATCGAAGACGAGATCACCAGTCCGACCTACGCATACATGAACGACTACGGCGGGCTGTACCACTACGACTGCTACCGCTTAAAGAGCGGCGCGCAGGCGGAGGCGCTGGGGCTGACCGACTATTTCTATGCGGGCGGCATCTGCGTCGTCGAATGGTCGGAGAACATTGCAGACGTTCTGCCCGAAGGGTGCAAAGAGGTGTTCATCCGCAAAACGGGGGAGAACGAGAGGGAGATTCTATGCAAATGAAGCGTTACCTTGCCATCGATACTTCCGCCGGATACCTCACCGTCATCGCCAAAAACGGCGAAACGTTCGTAACCTTCGAGCCGGACTGCGCCATGCAGCACTCGGTGCGCCTCATGGATGCCGTCGAGGAGACGCTCGCCAAAGCGGGCATGCGGCCCGCCGACTGCGACTTTTTCTGCGCCGTAACCGGGCCCGGCTCGTTCACGGGCATCCGCATCGGCATTTCCACCGTCAAGGGATTCTGTGCGGCGCTGCACAGGCCCGCGCTGGGGGTAACCTCGTTCGCGGCGCTCGCATATAATGCAGAGGGAAAGGCGCTGGCGGCGATCCCCGCGGGCAGGGATTTTTATTACGTCTGCGGCTTTGCGGAGGATAAGAGGGTATCCCTTCCCCCCGCGTATGTGAGCGGCGAACGGCTCGCGGTGCTTGCGGAGGAGTACCCCGTGTATGCGTATGCGCCGCTGCCCGTTCCGTATACGAAGGCAGACCCCGCGGCGGGGCTTCTGCGCGCCGTCGAAGGGGCGAGAGAGGAAGATTTCGGCGATATTTCGGCGTTCTACCTCAAAAAGAGCCAGGCGGAGGAGGAGCGCGAGGCGAAAGCGCGCGCCGGGGCGGGCGAAGGCGGTGCAGAATGAGCGACATCGTGTACCGCAAGTGGGCGTACGAGGATATTCTCGCCATTGCCGCACTGGAAAAAAAGTGCTTTTCCGACCCGTGGAGCTTTTCCATGCTCGCCGACACCTTTTTCAACGAGAACACCGTCACCGCCGCCGCCGAAGAGAGCGGGAAAATCGTCGGGTACGGCTTCGTCGTTTCGGCGGGGGAGGATGCCGATCTTGCGAACATTGCGGTGGACGAGAGCTTCCGCCGCCGCGGCATCGCCGCGGGCATTTTGGATAACCTGGAGGGCGCCGCGGCGTCCGCAGGGGTGAAGCGGATATTTTTGGAGGTTCGCGTTTCCAACGCCGCCGCCATGTCGCTGTATTTAAAGCGCGGCTATATCGGGCGGTACGTCCGCCCGCGCTACTACGGCGACGGCGAGGACGCGCTCATCATGCAGAAGGATTTGTAGCCGCCGCGCCCTGCGCCCGCCTCCGCGCGGCAAAAGGAGGTGCGCTTGGGCGTTTTAGACGGCGTTTCGTACCTGCAGGAAGGGCAGGGGGAAGACCTCGTGTTTCTGCACGGGTATCTCGCCTGCAAGGAGAGTTTTGCCTATCAGATTGCCTGCTTTTCGCGCTTTTTCCGCGTAACGGCATTCGATTTCCCCGGCATGGGGAAGAGCGCGCCGCTTTCTTCGCCGTGGTCGGTGGGGGAGTACGCCGCGCACGCGCGCGAGGTCTTGGCAGCACTGGGCGTGGGAAAGGCGAAACTGATCGCCCATTCCTTCGGCGGCAGAGTGGCGCTCAAACTGCTGTCCGAATCGCCCGAACTGTTTGAACGGGCGCTGCTCACGGGCTGTGCGGGAATTCCGCCGCGGCGCGGTTTTTCGTATACGTTGCGCGTAAAAGCGTACCGCGCCGTCAAAAAGGTTGCGCCGCGCTTTGCGGAGAGGAAGTTCGGCTCCCCCGAATACCGCACCCTTTCCCCCGTCATGCGCGAGAGCTACAAAAAGATCGTCAACGAGGATCTGACGCCCTGCCTTCGCGGGATTCGGGCGCCCGTTCTCTATGTGTTCGGGGATAAGGACACGGCGACACCGCCCTACATGGCGGAAATTTTGCACGAAAATACGGCCGCATCCGGTCTCGTATATATGAAGGGCTGTTCGCACTTTTGTTTCTGCGAGCGGCCGAACGAATTCAACGCCGTCGCGCGGGAGTTTTTGCTGTAAATTTCCGTTGCCGCGAAAGAGGAGAAGCAATGTTTACATTAACGGCTACCGTCGAATACATCGTCATCGCGCTCGCCTGCGCACTGTTATACGGGCTGTGTACCTTTAAAATTCTGGGCGCGCTCCAACAGGCGGGCTACAACGGCAAAAAGTACGCCGCCTGGACGCACCGCAGGGGGAATATGGTGTATTCGCGCTTTATCCTGCTCGCCTTTTTAACGGCGCTGGCGATGCTCGTTTTGGGCATCTGCTTTTCGTTCGCGGGCGCGTTGGCGGGATACATAGCTCTCATCCCCATCCCGCTGTTTGCCGCGCTTTATTGCGTCGCCGACAAGCGGGCGCTGAAGGTGCCCCTCGTTTCCACCGCGCGCGCGAACCGCATCTATCTTCTGAACGTCCTCGTCATCGCGGTTGCGGCGTTCGTTTTGGGTGCGGCGGGCAACGCCGTTTCCTATTACTGTTACACCCTCCCCGAAAACGCGGATTGGGAGATACTCTCGCACCTGCGCTATCTGCCGCTGGCGCTTCTGCCCGTCCTTCTGCCCGTCCTGCTGCGCGTTGCGAACCTGCTCGAAAAGCCCTTTTCCTATGCAAAAAACAAAAAATTTGTGGAACGTGCGCGCGAAAAACTGCACGCCGCGCCCTGCGTGAAGATCGGCATCACGGGCAGCTTCGGCAAAACGAGCGTCAAAAATTTCCTCGCGGCGATCCTGTCCGTCAGGTACCGCGTGCTCGCCACGCCCGAATCCTTCAATACCCCGCTCGGCATTGCGCGGGCGGTGGACGGGGAAAACCTCGCCGATTACGATATATTCATCGCCGAAATGGGCGCGCGGAATAAGGGCGACATCGCCGAGCTGTGCGAGCTCGTTTCGCCCGACCATTGCATGATTACGGGCATCTGCCCGCAGCACGTCGAGTCGTTCGGCGGAATCGAAAATATCATCGCCGCCAAGGGCGAGATATTGGCGGGGACGAAAAAGGGCGGCTTTGCCGTCGTCGGGCAGGACGAAAACACCGACAAGCTGGACGTTGCGGCGGCGGGGCTTATCAAAGTTTCGGTGGGCGAACACGGCGAATTCGGCGCGTTCGATGTTGTAAGTTCACCGAGCGGCATATCCTTCAAACTGGCGCTCGGCATCGTGCAGTGCAACGCGCACAGCAAACTGTTGGGTGCGCACAACGCGCAAAATATCGCGCTCGCCGCGGCGCTGGCGTTCAAGCTGGGGCTTTCCAAGGAAGAGATTTTGCAGGGCATCGAAAAAATCGATTACGTTCCCCACCGTCTGCAGCCTACGGCGGTGCGCGGCGTAACCATTCTGGACGACGCGTACAACGCGAACGTCGTGGGCGCGGCGGCGGCAATCGAGGTTCTGCGCTCGTTCGAGGGGCGCAAGCTCGTCGTAACGCCGGGGTTGGTCGAATTGGGCGTGCTCGAAGAGAAGGAGAACGCGGAGCTCGGCAAAAAGCTCGTCGGATTGGATAAGGTGATTCTGGTCGGCGAAACGCTCGTTTCGGCGGTAAAAAACGGCTACCTCGCCGCGGGCGGGGAGGCGGAAAAGCTCGTCACCGTGCCGACCCTCGAGGCGGCGCAGGATCTGCTGGAAGGGGAGCTGACCGAAGGGGATAGCGTGCTGTTTCTGAACGATTTGCCGGATATATATAACTAATTGGTTCACAAAATTTGTTTTGAGCTGACAAAACAAATTTTCGTGAGTTGAGGGGAAACCCGAGCGGCTTTCCCCTCTGTCCACGTCGCAACAAGGCGACGGAGGGCAGGCGGCGCGCAAAACTTGCCGCCAAGCCCTTGTACACTTGTTGCTCCTCTTCCCCAAAAATCTCACACCGCTGCGCGCGTTGCGATTTTCGGGGACCCCGTTTATTTAAGGGCACACATATTGTAAAATCGCGGACATTCACCCCTTCCGTAAGCCGAAGTATCGGCAAATTGAGTGCAAGAGCAAAAAGTGCGATTTTTGCTCTTGCGAGAATTATTATAATAAATATAAAACCGCAGTCTCACGGAAAATCGCAGCGGAGCGAGATTTTCGTGAACTTAATAAATATTAAACCAAATTCTCACGGAAAATACAGTCCGAAACACCGAAGCGAAAAAATTTTGCGGAGGTGTTTTTTCTTATGCGCAAAAATGTGGCAGTCATCTTCGGCGGGATCTCCTGCGAAAACGAAATTTCCGTCATCACCGGCACGATGGCGGCAAACCTCATCGATCCCGAAAAATACGCGGTGCATCCCGTCTATATCGCCCAAAACGGCGAAATGTACACGGGCGAACAGCTGCGCGATACCGCCTTTTTCCGCGGCGGGCTGTCGGATAAAAAGTGCCCGCGCGCCCTCCTTTCGGGCGGAAAACTGTATGCGGTGCGCGGCAGAAAATTGAAGGAAGTGTGCGCAATCGACTGCGCGCTCAACTGCTGCCACGGCATGAACGGCGAGGACGGCGCCGTGGCGGGGCTTTTGCGCCTCAACCGCATCCCCGACGCTTCGCCCGATATGGCGGCTTCCGCTGTGTTCATGGATAAGGGGATGACAAAACTTATCGCCAAAGCGCTGAACATCCCCGCGCCCGCCTTCTTCCGCATCTCCGAGGCGGAGTACAAAAAGCGGGGAGCTATGGCTGTCAGGTGCATCGAGGAGCGGCTCGGGTACCCCGTCATCGTCAAACCCGCGCGGCTCGGCTCGAGCATCGGCGTGGCGGTGGCGGAGGACAGGGCGAAGCTCGCCTTTGCCATCGAGGCGGGGTTTGCCTACGATACCGTGCTCATCGCCGAAAAGTACCTTTCCGACCGCCGCGAGATCAACTGCGCCGCCTACCGCGCGGGGGACGAAATCGTCGTTTCCGCCTGCGAGGAGCCGAAAACGGACAACAAATTCCTCACCTTCGGCGACAAGTACATGGGCGAGGGGAAACAGCGCGCGGGCGACTTTCCCGCCAAAATTTCCAAAGAGAGCGCCGAGCGCATCCGCGGCTATACAAAGCTGTTGTACCGCCGCATGAACCTGCGCGGCGTGGTGCGGGCGGATTTTCTCATGAGCGGGGGCGAGGTGTACTTCAACGAGATGAACACTGTGCCCGGCTCGCTCGCCTGGTACCTGTTCTGCGACAAGCTCGCCGATTTCCGCGGCGTGCTCACCGCGCTCATCGAGCAGGGCATCCGCGATTTTCAGGCGCAGGAGGGGAAAAAACTCTTGAGCAACTGCGGGGTGCTGAACGGTTTCCGCCCGTCGTCGGGCAAGTTGCGCAGGGGATAGGACGGAAACGAGGAAAATATGCGGCGGCGGGGGCAAACGATTGCCATTTTCGCGCATTTTTGGTACAATAAAGCGGAAAGAATAAAAAATCCGAGGTATCAACATGGCGAAAATAGCGATGAAGACGCCCATCGTCGAGATGGACGGCGACGAGATGACCCGCGTCCTCTGGCAGTGGATCAAGGAAGATTTGATTCTGCCCTACGTCGATTTGAAGACGGAGTACTATGACCTTGGTCTCGTCAACCGCGACAAGACGGACGACAAGGTGACCGTCGAAGCGGCGGAGGCGAATAAAAAATACGGGGTCGGCGTCAAGTGTGCCACCATCACCCCCAACGCCCAGCGCGTGGAGGAATACAAGCTCAAACAGATGTGGAAGAGCCCGAACGGCACCATCCGCCGCATTCTCGACGGCACTGTGTTCCGCGCGCCCATCCTCGCCAAGGGCATCACGCCGTATATCCCCGGCTGGAAAAAGCCGATCGTGCTCGCCCGTCACGCCTACGGAGACGTGTATTCGGGCGTGGAAACGCGCGCTGCGCAGGGTGAAAAGGCGTACCTCGTCGTCGAGGACGAACAGGGCAACGTGCGCGAAAAGCTGCTCATTCAGGATTTTAAGGACAGCGACGGCATCGTGCAGTCGGTGCATAATCTCGACAAGTCGATTGCCAGCTTCGCGCGCGCCTGCTTCAACTACGCGCTCGACGTGAAGATGCCTCTGTGGTTCGCCACGAAGGACACCATCTCCAAAAAGTACGACCATCATTTCAAGGACATCTTTGCGGAGATCTTCGCAAAGGAATACAAGGACAAATTTGCGCAGGCGGGCATCGAATATATGTACACCCTCATCGACGACGCGGTCGCGCGCGTGGTGCGCTCGGAGGGCGGCATCGTGTGGGCGTGCAAGAACTACGACGGCGACGTGATGAGCGACATGGTCGCCACCGCCTACGGTTCTTTGGGACTGATGACCTCCGTGCTCGTTTCCCCCGAGGGCAACTACGAATTCGAGGCGGCGCACGGCACCGTCACCCGCCACTACTACAAGCACCTGAAGGGGGAGGAGACCTCCACCAACTCCGTCGCCACGATCTTCGCGTGGACGGGCGCGCTCGCCAAGCGCGGCGAACTGGATAACATCCCCGAACTCGTCGAATTTGCAAAGAAGCTGGAAAGGGCGACCGTGCAGACCATCGAGGAAGGGGAGATGACGGGCGATTTGATTTCGCTGTTCCATGCGGAGGGGATTGCCCCGAAAAAGCTCAATTCGCGCGAATTTTTGCTCGCGGTCAAAAAGCGTTTGGATGCGTAAATAAGGGAATTATATTGAACGTATAACAAGCGCCCGCCGGATTATTTCCGGCGGGCGCTTGTTTATCTGCTTCCGCGGGCAGCCTGCGCGGAACAGTTGGCGGCGAGAAAAAACTTCGGCAGTCCGTGCGGACTGCGCGTTTATCCTGCAATAAGTGTGCCGCATGGCAAAAGGGGTACCCACCCGACAGGGGTATCGCTTTTTGGTGGTGGGAAGAGGCACATACTCGCGCAAGGCGCGAGAGCATCGCGGCACGATAAAAAACAAACAGGGTAAGGGCGAAAGTTTACGTCCTGCGCCGCTCGCGCGAACTACCGCGGATGCGGCATTTCTGCAATTACCTTTTCTCAACCAAAAAGCGACACCCG
>NXNN01000038.1_pt1 | contig 25185 bp, 15 predicted proteins | sample 2041041 | NCBI WGS metagenome assembly NXNN01 (sample SAMN07660617, study PRJNA407663) | chicken gut metagenome | isolation source: caecum content treated with Lincosamide | host: Gallus gallus domesticus | place: Czech Republic: Brno | collected 2016 | reverse complement strand
AAAAAAAGACTCCGATTGTGTAAAATAAGAACTGACCTGCCAGTCAGAAAAAAGAAACACAATCGGAGGATATTAAAATGAAAGACTCATCTAATATCATAAACAGTTTAGCACAAGGAAAATATCCTTGGGGATTTCTAAAAATAGGTAGACAAACAGCAAATTCGTTTAACAGACCACCACCTGGCGGTCTGTTTTTATATATAAGAGAAAACGAGGGCATAAAAATTTAGCACACATACCAAGCGGAGTTAATATCATATTGCGCCGAAATATCGCTGACAAAGAATATATGAAGAAGATAAACCGAAGATAGGGAAAGATATTAAGGCGGATATGCGAATGATGTGAGGGAGAGGGTAGTTAAGTAGATTTATGAAGATAAAGGAAAAAGTAAAGCTTGCTGTAGGACTTATAAAGTATATATAAAATTTATTTATAGGCATTATTAAAGAACGGTCAAAGTTACTATGCTATTTTGTCAAATAAATTATTGTCATTTTGTTAAATTTATGATATAATAAAAATGCGTTCAAATTTAATTGCCACTCAGTAGGTTACATCGGATAGGTGTACCCTTTATTTCCTATTGAGTGGAAATTTGAACGCAACTAATTAAGGGATACATACATATGCGGGCGTCCCTTGATTAGGGGCGCTTTTCTTTTTGCCTTTGAAGTATTGGAGTGAGGAGTAAATGCCAATGAAATGTTCTTGTTGCGGGGAAGAAGTCGGGAACGTATCTGTGTGTCCGGTTTGCGGGCAGGCGCTGGTTTCCGCCTATAATTATCCATCATCGGTAGCAACGCCGAAGGCGCAAAGCGGGGTGGCGGTATTTGATAAGGTTGCAAACGGTGTTCTTGAAATTGAATGGGTGGATTCCCCTTACACCTATGCGGGATCGGGGCTGTTGTTAAGCCTGAGCGGCTACGCTTTGACGAATGCGCACGTTGTGACAGGGGCGAAGGGCAAATTTGCTTCCAAAGTACAAGTGAAAATCGCGGGTGAATCCGTTGTAGCGAAAGTTATTGCAATCGGACAAGATACGAAGGGAATCGATCCGGTCGATTTAGCGCTTTTGATGTTGGAAAATGTGCCGGAGAATGCGGTGTCTTTCGAGTTTGCAGATTCGGCTTGCATTAAAAACGGCGAACGGGTATATGTCATCGGCAATTCGCTGGGTTACGGCACCTGCATCACGGAAGGGATTATCAGCGATAAACTCCGTAATGTGGACGACCGTGATTTAATAATGACGGATTGTGCAATCAATCATGGCAATTCGGGCGGGCCTATGTTCAATGAAGAAGGAAAAGTTATCGGTGTGGTGGTTGCAGGTATTGACCGAGCGGAAGGGATGAATTTTGCAATTCCTTCCAGGACTGCCGTAAACTTTTTGCGACAGTGCGGAGTGCTTTCCGCAATCAAAAAAAATTTTTAAATTGAAGGAACGAGAGCGCGCGGATACATTTCAGCGCTTTTTTGCCTTAATTAAAAGGATAGGAGATTGGAAAGGTGAGTTTGTTTGTTCAGGAAATTGTATTGCGTCTTTCAGATGAAAAGTATCTGATAGAAAAGACGGCGCTGCCGCCGCTGGTGAAAGATAAAATCGATCTGAGCGTGGCGCCGGGCACGGTAGCCATTGTGGGCGGAACAACTTATAAGGGACGGGAAACGCCGTATAAGTTGACAAGGGAAGTTGTCGGTTTAAAGCGGGCTGCAACGGATGCATATTTATATCCCGATAAACCTTTCGACGGTATAGCTGTCACCTTTTTTGGCGGACAGCATATCGTTTCCGTCAGTTCGCTTCCATCGGCGAAGGCTAAATTTTCCATCGTCGGAACGGCGTCGCTGGAAATTTCTGATTTCCGGGATCTCGCCGCTTATTTTAAACGCACGATCACGAAGGAGGACCTCGCCGGAGAAATCAATAAAAATGTCCGCACGCATCTGAGCAATGAGGTCAGTGCGGCGGCAAGCAAATATATTACGTCCGAAACGACGGAGGTCACTCTCCGCGGCGCTCTGGAAAACATTGCCTCCGATGTGATGAAGAGCCGGAAGACCGCATCTCTCCTGCTGAATATGGGGCTGATTTTATCTCCGCGCGGAATTTCTATGCACCTGAATGCGTTGGACGATGCCGAAAATAAGATGCAGAGGATCCTCGATGCCTTGACGGATAAGGCGCTCGAATCCTTGGATAACGATATCCTTGACCGTGCGGAACGCGAGTTGGCGGCGCAGCGGCAGCACGAGATCGATCTTATCCGTGCGGCGCAGACAGAGATCAAGGAAGAAACGAAAAACATCAACACGACTACGAACGGGAACGGGAAAATAGTCATTCAAAAACCCGAAAAAAATGAATCGAAAGCGGAGCGTGAGCGGCAATTTTGCCCCGAATGTGGAGCGAAACTTACGGAGAAAGACGGTAAGTTCTGCCCCTTCTGCGGAAAAAAATTAAATTGAAGAAGTGAGGTGTCGGAAAATGGGATTGTTTGGATTCGGAAAAAAGAAAAAACAGACGAACGCGGCGGACGAGGTCTTTAAACAGTACGGTTTGGAAACGAACGATGCGAAGTCGCCCGAAAAGCAGACGCGCCGGGAATCTGCCGAGGCAGCCGCGAGCGCGAGAGAATCGCAAAATAAGAAGGATAATATTCTCGAAAGAATGAACTCCCTACGCAAGCTTCTGTACAGAAGGCCCGAATTTGACCGCCATTCCGCGTTGTTGGAGGAATGTATTCAGAAGCTGAAAGGAATGCCGGACAATGCGAACAAGGCGGCGATGGCGTCGGTGGATAATTTTCTGCTCGCAGCTGCAAACGAGGCGGTTAACTATGCCAATCGCGGCAACTATATCGCGATGGGTACCTGTATCAATATTATCGATAGCTTGGTGAATGACCGCTTTCAGTGCGACGAGTATTATACGGATCCGCAATTCTGCCGTTTCAAACTGGAGCGAAACCGTTTCTACGTTGAACAACAGAACCAGCAGTCTGAGTACGAAAAGCTGGAAAAGAGGATGGCTCAGCTCAAAGAGGATGCGCAGAATCCCGATTTGAAGCTTTCCAAAGAAAATATTGCCCGCGAGGCGATGCGCATCAAATCGGAAGGGCAGCGGATCCGTGCCCGGCTCGATAAGCTGGAAGCGCAGATGCAATTGCTCGATAAGTCGCTCAATGAGATCATATCGCATAGCACCGCCCATGCGCATGACGGTTTGTTTGATCTGCAGGGCGAAATGGACGACATTCTTGCGATGAAACGCGAAAACGAACACGATGAGTCAATGGTCGACAAGCTGAACGAAAAGATGGACGAATCGCATCGCAAAGTCTCTTCGGCAGAGCTTGGCGTCAACGAGGACGCTTTGGGTCAGTCGGGTTCGGTCGAATTGAGCGACGATTTGTTCCGTATGTGAGGAGGCGCGAAGCGATGAAATCCAAAGACAATAAAAGCGCAAAGCCGAACAAGGTAAAAATCGAACTTGCTTTCGACGGCTGCAAGGATTCCATACAAGAACTGCTCGACCAATATCAGGCGACGATCGACGGATATCTTTCCAAAATGGTTTCCTTAAAAAGAGAAGGAAGAATCGCGGAAGCAGACCGATATAAGCAAAAGCTGAAACTTGTTTTATCTCGGCAGGCGAAAATGAACGATTTGCTTGACCAGGTGGAACAGTTTTCCTATATGATCGACGAAGTGTTTGCCAAAAACGCCGTATATAATTCGCTCGGTACCGTTCTGAACGAAACAAACAAAATCGATATTTCTCCGGAAGTGAAAAAGATCCTGAAACAGGTCAGCGATTTTGAGGACATCTTCAGCAAGGGGCTGAATAAACTCGATTCCGTTTTCGGCAAAGTTTCACAGAAAATTTCCGATATAGACAACAACATTTCGGCCTCGCAGGACAGCGAGATAGACGCAATCGTGGAGAGGCGGCTCGCGCAGTATGAAGAACAGACCACACGGGAAGCGCAGACAGAATCGGACGTTTTTCGGTTGGATTGAGAGGAGTAGTATGCCATGGCGAATTCTTCCAACTTGGAGGTGCAATTTTTATCGCTGAAAAGAGAAATCGAGCGATATGCGGCGTTCGGCGATGACGAGCGGACGATGCAACTCGTCAAAAAAGCTATGCCGTTATGTGAAAAAATTTACGACGGAACGAGCGATCCGCAGAAAAAGCAAGTCATGCGCGATAATGCGCTGAAACTCAAGAATATCTATGAAACATGCCGTGCGCGTTCGGGAGGAGAAAACGAACTGGCTATAGGACAACCCGAAAGGCGTGAGCCGAAATCCGTACCCGCAAGCAAACCGAAAAATGCGGATAAATCCGCGGGGGCGCCGGAGCCGAAGGAGAAGAAGGACGGAGAAGCCGAATATATCATCAACGGCGTAAACGTCGAGGAATTTTTGGTTAAAGACTCCAACGAAACGGTCACTTTTGCCGACGTAGTAGGAATGGACGAGGAAAAGAAACTGATCGAGCGCGAATTTTTTCTCACCGATGAGGAACGCGCTTTCAACGAATTTCTCGGCAAAAAGCCGAAAACTTTCATTCTCTTATACGGCGTGCCGGGAACGGGCAAAACTTTTTTTGCCAAAGCGATTTCGCAGGAGCTGAAAAACCGTTCGGCGGGAGACGTGCCGTTTTTTTCGGTCGTCGGCTCGCAGCTTTCCGACAGCAAAGTGGGCGCAACGGAAAAAAATATCCAGGCGGTGTTTGAATTCTGCAAGCAGTTCGAGCATTGCGTTTTGTTCATCGACGAGTTCGATACGCTCGCGCCCGACCGCAAGCAGGCGAGCGGCGATCCTACGGCCAATTCGCGCGTCACGGTATTGTTGCAGATGATGGACGGATTTGCATCGGCAAAGGGTACGCTCGTCATCGCGGCGACGAACTGCCCATACAATCTCGACGGCGCTATTCTCTCGCGGGCAAACACGCGCATCGAAGTGCCGTTGCCCGACCACGAGGTTATCTGCGGCGTTCTGCGCGCAAAAATCGGCGCCAACATCGCGGACGACGTGGATATCAGTTCCGTCGCATCGCGGTTGCAAGGCTATTCCAACCGCGACATCAAGAATTTTACGGAAACGCTGAAAGATATGCTGGCAGACGAATTTCGCTTGGCGCGAAAAGAGGGGGCCGTACGCCCGTTTTCCGACTTCAAGTATACGTGCGGCATGATCGAAAAGGCGCTGGAGAAAGTCGTGCCCACGACGAAGCAGAGCGACATCGACAGGATCGCGCGGTTCAAAGCGCTGGGCGAATGAACAACGTGTAACAGAAAAAGGAGTGCAGTTTATGTTCGACGTTAAAAAAGAAATGAAGAGGATGGAGGCGCGGCAGGAGGCGCAGAATCAGCTCAACGAGCTGATTTCGACGGAAAAAAGCATCGACAAGATGATCGATGAATTTTATACCGATGCGCGGGAACGGCTGCTGGAAAACGACGAAACGGGCTTCGAACTGATTGCCAATTCCATTTTCTATTTTCAGGATATCAAAAAAATCGTGCAGACGATCCGCGTGCAGTTTCAGACATATGTCAAGACGGCGCAGTTTATCGATACCATCGGCGGAATCCGCCCTGTACTGCGCAAAGCTGCCGAAATCATGGATTCGATGCCGAGCATCAGCCGCAACAATAAGGACATGATGAAGTTCAAAAAGGGGCTGATGAAGGGGCAGCTGAACATCAAATCTTTATCTTCGATGATGAATGCCGTCAATCCCGCAACGGCTTCGACGCGGAGCAAAGAAGAGATGGATGCTTTGAAAGAGCGGCTGCTGGTGGACATCGGCGCGAACAACGCGCAGCGCAATAACCAGAAAAAGAGCGGCGATAACGAAGACTTTTTTGCCGCGATCAATCAGGACTGAGCGCAGTTGATGGCGGCGTTCAATTATAAAATCAAGAGCCAGACTTATGCGCTCGTGCTCGAAAAGATGCGGGAATCTCTTCGGGGCGGCAGGCTTTCCGAAGGCACGGAATGGCTTGCCCGCGCGCTGGAGTTGTGCGGCCAGTTGGAGAAATACAGTTCCGTCGTACAATTGAAGGAGCGCTACGCGGCGGAGCGCCGTTCGCTCGCCGAGCTGCAAATATCGCTCAGGCAGGGAAAAAATCCTTTTTTGGAGCAGATAAATTGCGCGCAGAATTCACCCGCAAAAAGGGAAGAAAATCCTTCGCCGTTGTTTTCCTTTGCCGTTCCCGCCGTGAAATTGAAAGACGTGGCAGGATTGGAGGAAGTGAAACGTCAGATCCGTCTGCGCGTGATTGCCCCCGTGCAGAATCCGGATTTATATTACCGGTATATGGACGAGGTGGGCTGCCGCATACTTCTGTACGGCCCTCCCGGGTGCGGAAAATCCTTTGTGGCGGAGGCGATCGCCGGCGAACTCGGCTGCGCGTATGTTGTTCTCGGCGCCGCAGAATTGCTCGAAAAATATGTGGGGGAAGGCCCGAAAAAGTTAGCAAGCCTCTTTCAAGAGGCGGAAAGGTATGAGAACTGCCTCTTATTTTTTGACGAGTTGGATGCGGTTTTTTCCGCACGTGAGAATGAAGACTCGCGCTATACAAAGGATGTACTGACGACGTTTTTATCCTGTTTGTCAGGTTTCCGTTCACATGAACAAAAGGGTGTGCGCGTAATCATAGGCGCAACAAACCGGCCGTGGGCACTCGATCCCGCGCTCGTTCGCGGCAAGCGTTTCGATACGCATATTTACGTCGGCCTGCCGGACGCGGCGGCCCGCGCACATCTTATACGGGCCGCTTTCAGTAAAAATCCTTCGCTTTTGCAGGGTTCGGATCTGACACAGGAAATGCTCGTTAGCCGGTTGGATGGGTATTCCTGCGCCGATATCGCTGCCGTATGCGAGAAGATGAAGGCGAGGGCGTTGGAACGTGCTTTGGAGAAGGCAGAACATGGGAAAGGCGAGGTTGAACCGGTGACGCGGGCGGATGCGGATTCGGTTTTGCAGGTTTACAGGAACTCGGTTACGCAGGAGAGTTTGCAGGCGTTTCGAGCCTTTTCCGAAGGGGTAATCTGATGGGCGAATATTTATCTTGGTATACGAAAATTCAAACAGACTTATATACGGGGAACATTGTAGCGGCAAGCGATACTTTGAAAAAATTGCTGAATTTTCTCAATATGGATTATCTGTCCGCATCGGATGCGGAGGAAAGGGAAAAATATCGCAAGGCAATCAGTCGGTTATTGCCTGCGTTGCAGGCGCTGAAAGGCGGAGTGGTTACCGAAACAGTCATAGCGGCACTGTCTTTGGACGTATCGCGGCTGCCGGATTTGCGCAAGACGGAAAAGGCAGATAGTACACCGGCGGAAGAACGCGCTGTGCAGGGAACACCTGTCGGGGCCGAAGAAATACAGGGCAACGGGCAGCCGGAGTCAAGCATGCCTCGCTTACAGAACAGGAATAATCTGTCGCCCCGCACCTTTGAAGAATATGTGGGGCAGGAACGGGCGAAGCAAAGCCTGCGCATTACCCTGGCGGCAGCAAAGAAGACAGGTACGCTGCCGGCGCATATATTGATTTGTTCCCCGTATGGATACGGGAAAACGACGCTCGCTTCTATCATTGCGAACGAAGCGGGGCTGCCGTTTTTTTCTGTAAATGCCGCAAGCCTGAAGGACGTCCGCTCGATTTTATTGTATTTTTCGAAACTTGGACGGAGCGGAATCGTCTTCATCGATGAAATTCATTCGCTGAAAAAGGATGTGCAGACGGCCTTGCTTTCGATCATGACGGATTTTTCCGTGCGCATGGTCGGGGATGACGGTGCGCAGCAGGTATACGATGTTCCGCCTTTTACGCTCATCGGGGCGACTACGCAGGCAGGGGAGCTATTGAAACCTTTTTTCAACCGCTTTTCCGTGCTTGAATTGGAGGAATATTCGCAAGAGGAGAAACGCGCCTTAGCGCGCGCGAAGCTGGAGAAACTGGGGCTTCCCGCGACGGACGATGCGCTTTCGGAAATTGTCCGCCGTTGCCGAGGTATTCCCCGCACGATCGGGATTTTTGCAAAGGGTGCGGCCGACGTTGCGCTCGCTCACGACAAAACCGTTGTCGGGAAGGAAGAAACCGACCTGTATTTCGAGCTGCAGGACATCGATAAAGAGGGGCTGACAAAGAGCGATCTTCAACTGCTGAAAATCCTTGCGGAGGCGGATAAGCCGCTCGCGCTCATCACGCTCGAATCAAAGAGCGGTATCCAGCGCGAAGATATCGAGTACCGCATCGAACCGTATCTTTTGAAACTCGGTTTTATCGAAAAGACGGAACGGGGCAGAATCGTTACGCAGGCGGGGCGCGAGTATGTCGGGAGCGGTTTTTCGGTGCCGGAAAGAGCGAAAAACGAACGGGAAAACAAAGAGTTGCCCTAAAAGATAAATTTTTGCAGGCGGTGTAGCAATGAAATACAATGATATCAGTTTGAACTTAAAAAAACTTTTCGGGAGAGTGTTAGCCGTACTCCTTTGTCTTTCGGCTATCTTTTTCGCCGCGTGTTCGCAGAGCGAACAGGAGTCGGGCGACGGGGAACAACCGACGGTTACAGAGGAGACCGACGATTATATCTCCGCATCGCGGGGATACGGGCAGGGCGGATTGATTTGTACGCCCGAAGCGTTTGCTGCGGCAAAGGACGGCTGGTTCAGATCGGACGGCAAGATCTCAAAGCTGCTGAGCGACGAGGCAAACGCTGCGTCTTTGACGGAGGTCGTGGCCGGGGAAACCTATTGCTATGTGTATTCGTGCAATCTTTTGTATGAGTCCCTGCCCGAAAATTATCAATCGCATAATTTGTCTTCTTTGGAAACGTTTCGGAATTTTTTTGTTTTGGGTATCGTGAAAGACGAAACCGTACATTATGGCGAAAGTGCCGTTACATTCGGGGAATTTTCGTATGAAGATTTCGGCGGTACGCTGCAGGATTCCCGAATTCAGTATGGTACAGGGAGTTACGAAGGAAATTACATCAGTATCAGTATCAATTATGATAAGGAAGTTAAAGTCGCATTTTGCATAGAATTTACGCCTTTGTTCTCCGGGCAATTATGTATTGAGCATTGCTGGTTATATGAGCCGGATTCTATATCTGTACGTCTATTGCCGGAAAGCGTGATTTTCGCGCAAGTATTTGCGGACGCAGGAGAACAGGCCGATCGCAACGAAGTTGCAATTGCGGATTTTTCGTCGGCAATTCAAAGGAGTGAAAATAAAGTCGAGATAAGTTTCCGCATGACTCCGAAATTTGCCGGGGCAGATGAGGATTATCTGTATTGCGATTTATATGTGCGAGAAAATTCCTCGTTCCATATTACGGTGGAAGAAGTTTCCACTGCACAATATTCCTCAGTTCCTTTTTCTGACGGAACGATATACAGGATTGGCTATCGCGTTCCCGAAAGCGCAGACACTGCGCAAGACGTCAAGATAGCGCTGCTCGTTCTCGCAACGGGGGAGGGAAACGGAATCGGTTCGCTCGATATTTCCCTGTACGGATACGGCGTCCGTCCCGAAGGGCGCACAAGGGATAGCCTTTCGATTTCGGCGGAAGATTTTACGGACGGAGGGACATCCGAGGAAGATTCGTATCTGACCTATAGGGAATTGTCGAACCAGCAATATGTTGTAACCGGGCTAAAGGATAAAAGCGTAACGGAAATCGTGATACCGGATACCTATAACGGTTTTTTGGTGACGGGTATACGGTCGTATGCGTTTCAGAATACATTTATTGAGAGCGTAACGATCGGCAATAGCGTGCAAAGTATAGGAGACCGAGCCTTTTATAACTGTCAAAAGCTGGAGAGTATAACGTTCGGCGAGCGGGTGCAGTCGATAGGCGATGAAGCATTTTATCAATGTGTCAGCCTGACGGAGCCTTCTTTCGCTATGAACTTAGAGGAAATCGGCGATTACGCATTTTATGAATGCAGGAATCTCGGCAGCTTCACGTTCGGCGCACAGGTTGCGGAGATCGGCGAATATGCCTTCGCGGAATCATATCTTACCTCGGTACATTTGCAGAAAAATGTTGAGTCGGTCGGCAAGGGTGCGTTTGCAAATTGCAAAAGGTGGAGCAGTTCACAATCGATGTGGATCAGTTCACAATCGATGTCGTTACAGGAAATCTCGGTTTCGGAATCGAATCCGTTTTATACAAGTGTGAAAGGCGTTCTTTTCACCAAGGATATGAGCGTGCTTGTCGCTTATCCCATGGCGAAAACCGGTTCAAGCTATTCGATTCCGGAGGGCGTCGAAAAGGTTGAAGAATCCGCGTTTTACCAATCCATGTCTTCAAACAATTCACGCGGTTATTCTCCGCTGAGAAATATAGTAATTTCCGCCACCGTTTCCGAAATCGGGGCAAAAGCATTTTACAGTTATGCTGAATACGACGGGGGAATGTTTGAATTGAACGGTTTTTCGTCATTGACCTTTCCTTCGGATACGAATTGGACGTGCGAGGGCGAAGATTCGACGGAATCTGTAATTGTTACGGCAGAAATGTTGGCGGATCCTGCGGCCGCGGCCGATTTATATATGCAATCGTATAGCGATTGTATTTGGCTGCGCAGCAATGGTTGAATGGTTCATCCGATTTAAGGAGGAGACAAAATGGTCAATGTCAGGTGCCCGCAATGCGGCGAACAATTTGAAATCGATGAAAATGCGCGGGGCCAAAGCTGCCCCGTCTGCGGGCATACCGTGTCGGCGGGACAGAATGCGACGGACGCAGAAGTGCGGGAGCGGTTTCTCGCAAAAAAGAGTGAGATAACGGAGATATGTAAGCGGGCGTTAGAGGAATACGAACAGACGGGCAGTGTTAAAGGGATTCATACGCTGATTGAAAATTATGCCTCTTACCGTTCGATTTCATGGTTTCACGACTTATGGAGCCGCTTTATCCTCGACGTTACGGGCGTATCCGCGCAGAAAAAGGATAAAGAATTGCAGACGTATCTGAAAAATCACGCCAAAAAGTATGACGCGGAAAATCCGCAGACGGGCGGCGGATTATACCTGTCTGTTCTGCAATCGTACCCGAACGTCGGCACGAACAACGACTGGGACGACCTCATCCGCCGCACCCACGGCGATGAAACAAAGTTCACCGTGCTCAGTGAAAATATCATCAATTATATCGTCAAGTCGAAAGATAAGGCGTTTGCAATGGATATTTTTTATCTGCTTGCCGCAAAGGAAAGCGAGTGGGCGGATGCAGGCAGGATATACCTGCGCATCCTGCTCAGCAGCGACGAGGTCGCCGCACAGGTGTTTCCCCGTTCGGCATTCAACGGCCGCACGAAAAAATTCGTTCTGAACGTGCGGGCATATTGCAGAAAATATCTCAGCGAAGGCAACAAGATAACGCTCGAAGAGACGAAGGTTTGGAGCAATTATTCCGCGGCATGCAAGTTCCATAAGCGCAGGAATATCGGCATCGCCGCCGCCGTGCTTGCCGTTATGATCGGCGCGGGCACGGGGTTGTATTTCTTTCTCGATGCGCCCGCTCCGGGCAGTGTGGAGTTCAATGTGGACAGGGTGATCGAAACGACATACGGGGAGCCTCTCGATTTATCCGAGTATTCGGTCTCGTACAGGAAAAACTCCGGCAGAGAAGTCGAGTTGGAACTGCAGACTTCCATGCTGAGCGGGTTTGATCCCGAACTCGTCGGGAAGCAGCAGACGGTCTATCTTGAATATGCGGGAGAGCGCCTCGGCATTACGATTTTGGTCAACGCCGCCGTGCTTACAACTCCCGTACTCACGCAGTCCGGCAATTATGTGGCGTGGGATTTCGTCCCCGATGCCGCAGGGTATAACGTATATGTAAATTCGACTTCCGCCCCCGTGGCGCAGACGGAAGAACTGAGCTATGATTTGAGTACGGACGCGAATTACGGCGAGCTTACCGTAACCGTGCGCGCCAATGCGCCTTCGGATAAATATACGAATTCTGCGATGTCCGAACCTCTCACGGTTACCAAATTGCAGGCGCCGCAGAATATTATTTATGAGGACGGAGAACTCCGCTGGAGTGCGGTGACGGGCGCCGATTCCTACGAAATAGCGATAAACGGCACTCCGTACACCTCAACCGTTAATTTCTATTCGGTCGATTTGGCGCAGGGTGAAAACGAAGTCAGCATCGTTGCAAAGTCCGCGTCCGGCACGGTAGTCGACGGGGTGGCAAGGGAAACGGTCACCTATTCGAAGATTGCCGCCGTGTCGCAGGTATTCTACGGAGAAAACCGCATATATTGGAACGCAGACGGTAGCGCGACGGCCTTTTCTCTCTATGTGGACGGCGAATATTGGAAAGATATCACGCGCGATTATATTGATTTGGCAAGCGATGGGTTTACCGATTCATTCGGCGAAGGCGAACATACTATCGGCATCGTCGGCCGTTCGTCTTTGGCGGGCGTCGAGGCTTCGGAAATGGCGGAATTTATCGTCGACGTCGGCAATCGCATTCGAAAAGAGGATGAAACGCTTCGCTGGAATAGCGTAGGAACTGGCGCAACATACATCGTTGAAATCAACGGAAATACACATCGGTTGAGCGCCCCGTATATAGCGGTAGCAGAGGCGCAGTGGAACGAGGGCGAGAACACCGTTTCGGTCACGGCGAATTTGAACAATCGCACGATTATCTGCGAAACGGCGACCGTCACGAAACTTTCCGCCCCGTCGGTTGCCGTTGCCGGAGGCGAGTGGGTAACGGACGGCGACGCGGCCAATCGCTATCGGTTCGATGATGGAGATTGGGGCACGGCTTTACCCGCCATAGACTCTATAACGGCCGGCGAGCATACCCTGGAGGCGAGGTGTGTTGCCGATACTTCCGATGCTTTTTCCCTCGTGCTCGACTCAGACACGGCACTGCTCCGTATCCGCAAACTTGCCGCTCCCGTTATTTTCGTCGAAAACGGAGCGCTTGTATGCGACTATGACGTGGAGGAATATGCGCTGAAATTGTTTTACTGTGCGGAAGGGGAAGATGATTATACTGCCCTTTCCTCACTCTCCGGAATCCGTTCGGCGGGTATATACAATTTGTACGCGGTGCTTTCGGCAACCGATTCATTGGCTGCTCAATATGATTATGTGTTGGATTCGGGGCAGTCGAACGCGGTGATTGTAACAAAACTGGAGGCGCCTCGTGTGTTCTACGAGCAGGGGGATGAACGGGTAACTTCCGATGTGCCCGGCGCGAGGTTCTTCTATATGTTGGACGGGGCAGAGCAAGAGCTGGAGGATGGATTGATCTCCAATCTCCCCGCGGGCACTTTTGAAATTTACGCCCGCCAAATCGCTGCGGCGGACGGCGAGCTTACCTCCGAAAATACGCCGCAGGCTATGCGCGTTTCCGTGTATAATATGGACGTTACACTTACGGTAAATGAAGTTTCGTCATCGCAGAGTCAAATGTATGTAATATTCGGGAATTGCACGGATATCGACTCGCTCACGTTCACCTATGAAATGAAGTACTACGACACAACCGGCACGCAGATCGGGCATAAGTCTTCTGCGGCGGAGATGACGGCCGAGAAGAGCGGCATTTCGGAGGAAAACATCGTAACGCAATTAAACTATCGGCTGGGTGTTCAGTTTGAACAGGGTTACGAGCAAGCGGATATATACAGGGTTGAATTGGTCGTACATATTTCCGGCGGAAACGGTTCGGGCGGCCAGCAGCTGAGTGCTTCCATGACTGTATAATTTTAAAAGAAAAGAGGGTACTGTTATGAAAAAGATCGGTTGGATAGTGATTCCTATAATAGCATTGTGCTTTGTTTTGACTGCTTGCTCGGGCGGAACGACGGCGGGCGGAAGCGCCACGGGGTCTTCGGATATCGAAATCAGCGATCCTGTGTTCGGATTCATCCGCGCGGAGGATTACGATCCTGAAACATTCGACATCGAAACCGCCGCACAGTGGACAACGCTCGACGTGGATGCGGAGTATTACCTGTTTCTGACGCTCGATATTGCGGCGCGGAGGGACAACGACGGGCAAAGTTTGCTCAATATCAATATTACCTTTGATGCCCTAAATATATTGCAGGGAACAATGGAAGACGTCAGTACAGGCATGATCGAAGAGATGACCTTTCAGGATGCGAATACAGGCAATGTCGGGAAGACGACGACCGTCTCTTTTAAGATACCTTCGCTGAGCGCCGAACCCAAAACCATCAATATGATTGTCAGCCTTCAGCCGGTCAAAGTGGGGGAGTCGCATATCATCATCGGGTACGATTACGACGCTCCCTCGGAATACCGTCTGCTCGGCAGTGACGGATATACTAAAAATTTAAAGATACAAGCGGTAAAAATTGAAGCGCCGGAACTCAGCCTCACGGAGATGGGGTCGCTCACATGGCAGCATGTGAGAAACGCTGATTATTACTGTGTATACGAGGCGGGAAGCCAGAATCCTCTGACTGATGTCTTTGGGGATGTTATCTATATTACGGCAGAGAATACGTCGGTGGGCAGCCCGATGGTATATAATATCGGCGCACATATATCGGGGTATCATGTGCTGGTGATCCGCGCATTCAGCAATAGTTCCAATATCTTGAGTTCAGACAATTCGAATATCGTGGAACGTGTTTGGTAATACCATGAGGACTTTTTTTAAGCGTTATCTTAAATATATCCTTCTTGCAGCGGCGTTCGTTGCGGTACTTTGTATCATTGGAGCATTTACCTTACAAGATGTCGCGGAAACCGAGGCGAGGAAAAGCAGCTATACGCGGACGGAATTCGACTTTTTTATATCTTCGCCCGATAGTGCGCAAGCAGAGGCCATTGAGAGCGACTCGTCTGTCGGGGCTCTGTTCCCGTACTATGCGCTCAGCAACGCTTTTGCTGAAACTGCGGCGGACGAGGTCTTTCTGCTGCTCTCCGATGATATGGAAGACGCATCCATATCTCTGTTCGGGGAAAAACTGCTCGTCGAAGGCGAGTTTAATGAAAGCGGTGCGATGCTTGACCTTCTCGCCGCGGAAAAGCTAGGCGTTTCCGTCGGAGATACCGTCTCCTTCACCATTTTAGGGAATACGTTTGAGCGGCCGGTATCGGGGGTATATCTCACTTCGACTTACGGCGTTTTAACGGAGGGCATCGTACTCGTCGGTTTTTCCGCGGATATCGCCGCCGTATACAGTCCGAGGACGTACAACGGTGCTTTTTTGACCGCAGACAACGAGGAAGGAGTGCGCGAACTTTTGAAAGATTACGTCGGCGAAGGGAATGTCGCGCTTTCGTTTGAGGAATACGTCGACATCAATTGCGGAACAAAGCCGCCGTATCAGTCGCAAGAGGAATATGACGCGCAATGCGAGCAGATGTATGCTGAATACAGAGAGAGTGTTCTCGCTGCAGCTCTTCGAGGAGGCGGGCAGGCCGTCGCAAAAGTGGATTCCTATCGTCTCGTCGAAGACGGAGTGCGTTCGGTTGAAAAGAGAATTCAGAGCACGGAATGGCTTGCGGCTCTGTCCGCATTTGTCTTGTTTGTTGTTCTCCAAGTTATTTTTATCGTTGCCAATAGAAGAGACGACCGTATCCGCAGCGGCGAAGGCATGAAGATGTCTCGTATGGCAGGAGGATATGTACTCACGATATCTGCGTCGGCGGTTATTATCGCCGCATTGACGTGCGGAATTTTATCGATTGCGGCAGCTCTTACGTTTTTTATGGGGGACTGCATGGGGGCGGCTCTTTTCTTCTTCTTGCCCGTACTGATTGCCGTTCCCGTATTAAGTGTTTTTGTTTGGTTCTATGTGAGGTATTTCTACTCCCATGCGGTATGACGGAGGAATGCGCGATGAGCGATGAAAATAAAGTAAGTGCAGGGATTCCGCTTTTCGTCCGTTTGCGTGCATATAGAATCCATGCGGTCATTGCGGTAATTATGCTCATTATATACGGATTGCTCTTCGGGTTCTTGGCGGGAAACTGTACCCGTGCCTGCGCGGAACTGCGGCGCATCCACGACGCGCCGCACTGCGAAATCGTATTTTCCGGAGAAGAATTTGCGGATGCGGAAAGTTTTTTTTATCTTCCGTCAATTCATATGGTCGGAACCGAAAATATCGGGGTAAGCGCCGATATTCTCATGACGCAGCAGGGTGCCTCTTATGGCGAAAACGATATTTATTTTCAAGGAACGCTCGCGGCCGGAACGTGCGCGGTGAGTAAAAACCTTGCGAGCGCTTACGGGTTGCGTATCGGAGATTATGCAACAATTGCGGGGGAAGCGGACTCTTTTTTGGTAACCCGGTTACTGACGGCGCAGGCAGGGATCGATAAGAATTTTGACCGTGAAGGTATTATCATACTCGCATACGACGAGGATTTAGCGCAACGGGCATCCGCCTATGTCTCTTTTACGACGGACGGAGATGCATACGCTTCTCTCATTTCGCTTGTATTCATTGAAGATTGGCGAGAGGAAAACGTTTTGACGGTTAGCCTCTGTGCAGCTATATTTTTGGTGTCTTTTGCGCTGGCTATGCTTGTATGTGAATTTTTTCTTTTCCGTTCCCGGATGCGAGATTATCGCCTCATGACGGAGCTTGGAATGCGAAAGAGAATGGCGTTGGGAAGAATATGGGCGGAAAATGCCTTAAAGTATTTACTCCCCCTTGTAGCCATAGGAGCGGTTTTTACGGTTTTTTATTCCTGTTATGAGGCAATGTATGCGGTACCGTTTGCTTGTTGCTTTGCAGCGGCTCTTGCAATTCTCACGGGGTATACGTTCCTGTTCGGAAGGAGGTTAGTTCGGTGTCGGATAAACGGGAAAAAATCATAAGCGTGCAAGATCTCTCGGTTGGAATCAAGGGGAGCGAAAACAAGCAAGATTTTCGGTTTCGGATTGATTATGGCTCGTTTGACGTGCTATGCGGGGATTTTATATTGGTCAAAGGGCGCAACGGTTGCGGAAAATCGACTTTTTTGCGGTTTTTCCGATTGCAGGGGGCGCGCTATTTCAACGTGGCCGGCGGCGGTATTCTGTTCCACGGGCGGGGTTTTCCCGAAAAGAGCATTCACCTCTATGCTGAGGAAGAACTGACGAAGTTGAGCTGCTGTGTTTCGTATATAGGGCAGGATGATGAGTTTATGTCGTCGGATTCCGCTTATTTATATATTTACCACGTTTGCCGTCTGGCTCTCGAAAACGGAGGAGTGTATACCCGTAAAGAAAAGAGAGATAAACTCGGTGAGGTCGATGCGGCGATACGCGAATATTATGAGATGTATCTGGCAGCGAGTTTTCAATGCAGAGATTATAAAGTATTCAAGAATAAGCGTATCCGCGCATGGAGCGGAGGGCAACAGAAAATGATTCATGTGCTGGCCGGCATTATAAAGGCAAAAGTTTGCGGCCTGCGGCTTATCGTTATGGACGAACCGCTCAACAATTTAGACGGCAGGAACAAGGATATCTTGAACAGACTGGTGTGCGGCATACGGGAACAGGGTATTGCAATTTTGGCGGTAACGCATTGCCAAATTTTTGAAGGCGTCAATAAAGTTTTACAGATATCCGAAATCGAAAACGGAAATCAGAAAGCTATCCTTTTCGAACGAAAAGAACCTTCGCATCCCGAATGTCTCGAGCCCTTTCATTGATGTTGCAAGGCCGTTAGCTATTGCAGAAAATCACATAATTACGAGCGCATCCGAGTACTTGATAAATAGGCTTTTTTGCATAATAAACCAAGAAATGACGTTGAGATACAATAATGGCTGAAGAAATAAGCAGTTGTTGCGTGTATCGATAAAGCAGTAACAATGGAAGATGTGGGGCGGATAGTATTTTAAAATGTGAAAAATCACGGGACGGTATAATTTTGTATACGGTTGGTAACGAGGCAAAAATCAAACCGTGTTTGTAATTTAGAAAGGAGAGTATGAATTATGAAACGTAACCTTATATCCCTGTTGATAGCATTGACGACGTTGTTAATGCTATTCACGTTCGGGGCTTGTGCGCCGGAAGAACCGACGGTGGATGAACCGGCAAAAATCACCGGTATCAGTCTGACGGAAGACGGTATTCTTACATGGAACGCCGTGTCGGGGGCTACGACATATCGTTTGGTTGTGGGAATGTCGAGCGATACGACAAGCGAAACGACTTTTGAATTGCGGCAGTTCAATCTCAGCGACGGGACGCATACCGTCGGGATTTTTGCGTCCAAGGATACGTCCGAAATGGAGATCGGATTCGGTGAGTTAGAATTCACCTTACAGAAAGGAGTCTATACTTCAGATTCGGCGGAAATTCCCGTCGAACCTGATCCGGGCGAAGTTCTGGAAAGCCCCGAATTCGCTTTGGAATGCGACACGTTGGTTTGGGACAGTATTTCCGGTTCGGTCGGATATCGTCTCACCGTTGACGGACAGGAGATCGAACTGAAAAAAGACCAAACGAGCTATACGATCGAGAATATCGCGGTGGGCAGTTTCACTGCGAGCATTGTCGCGCTTGCGGAAGACGATCGGCTTAATTCGGAGCCGTATTCGGCGACGCTGACTTTCGAGATGTTTTCTGCGGGGAACGGAACGGTGGAAACGCCTTACATAATCACCGCGGCGGAACACTTCTCCAATATACAGTATTTTTCAAGCAAAAATTTCGAAATTTCGAGTAGCCATCAATTGAACGGGACACAGGCAACGCAAATTGGCAGCTTTTCGGGAATTTTGGACGGGAACGGCGCTACGGTCCGGGATTTGACGGTTGTGGACTCGTCTGATGACGGGAAGCAGGCCGCGTGGTTTAAAACTATTGAAACGGGTGCAACGATCCGCAATCTGAATTTGCAACTTACGGAAGTTGCAAGCAACGTGCTTGCTGAATACAATTACGGAACGATGAGTGAACTGTCGGTCCAAATCGATGGTGTAAAAGCAAATGGGTATAGTCTTTTGGTTGCATCCAATTACGGAACGGTTTCGGACTGCGAAGTTTCGGGCAGTGCGACGCAGATGGTCTATGCGATTGCCGGAAATCAGGAAAAGACGTTGGAGAACAATGAGAAAATCGAAGGAGTGATCCGCAATGTAACCGCCTCGCTGAATATTCGCGTTGAAGCGGACAGTATGTCGGTGTACGGATATAGCGGAATGCTCTGTCGGGATAACTACGGCAGTATCGAGAATAGCCGCGTGAGCGGAGAGGTGGAAATCACCTGCTCGGACGAAGGGAATAATATTTCCGGTACAGGCCCGGTGTTTATCGGAGGGTTTGTAGGCGATAACAGGGGCAGCATTGCTTATAGTGAAAGTAACGTACAAATGACTTTGAACTACGGGCAGTTGAAGTTCTATAAACTCGCGATGGGCGAATTTGCGGGAAGAAACGGTACGGGCGGAGAAATCACAGAAAGTCGTTCCGCGGGCAGTATCAAAGTATCGTTAATGCGCAAGAATAACCAGCTTGAATTGGGTGGCTTTGTCGGCATCAATGAAGGAATTCTTGCATCCTGTTCTGCAGAAGGAACGGTATCGCTGACGATGGAAAATACATCGAGCCCGATCGGTTGGTCGGTAAGCAACGTTTCCGTCGGCGGACTGGTCGGTTCCAACACAAACATCGGCGCGGCAGAAACGTCCGGTTCGATTTCAGACAGTTTTGTAAGGAATGCCTTATCTTTGGAAAATTTCGGAAACGAAGATGAAAAGTCCGGAGACGTCTTTGGCAAGGCGGTCAACGATGCAACTTGTGAAAATTGTTATGCAGTGAGTTATGATAATATTGAGTTGAGCGATAAATGGCTTATATTTGTAAACAGTGCCCCCGTTCTCAAAGCATTTGCGGAAGATATTCCTGTAATCACGCAAAAAGTGACGCCCGTACTCGATAAGGGCGTAGTATCGTGGGAAGCGCAGAGTCAGGCGGAATATTACCTTGTTCGGCTGGACGACGGCGAACCGTTCCGTGTGGAAACGTGTTCCGTGGATCTAAAAAAACAGACTTGGAGCGCAAGCGGACAGCATACGATCTATATCATGGTATGCAACGACGACTATGCAAAAGGCGAATGGGCGGAGTTGACGTTCAGCGTGTACTCCTTCTCGGTTTGGAGCAATGGTACGGAAAAAACGCGTCTTTATCAGGTAGAAGGAGCGGAAATTTCGCTTTCTGACTATCTGTATCCGCTGGAAGGTCACACGCCGACCGGCTTTACGGACGAGCAGAATAATCACTACAATTCGGATGCAACAGTTACGCTTAGCGGAGATCTCAAACTCACGGTACAGTATGCTGTCAATTCGTATACCATGCAATACTTCACGATGAAGCCGGACGGCAGTTGGGTACAAATCGAATCCAGAACATTAAATTTCGGCGCGGAGATGACTTATCCGACGGCGACAGTGGACGGTTGGGATCCCGCGGGTTATGTCTTCACGAATTGGTATCTGGACGAAAGTCTCGTAACGAAAAACCCTTATGCGATTGTTCCCGCAAGCGATTTGAACCTGTATGCGAAGTTTACGCGGAATACATTTGACTTAGTCGTAAACCTCAATAATAACGAAGAGGCGTATTCCATTTCTGTACCCTATGACACATTGGTGACGGAGGAGTATATTGGCCACAAACTCGGCGAAGTGATCTATTTTGGCTATACGTTCGATGGCTGGTATTCGGACGAAGCGCTGAACACGCCGTTTGAAGAATTTCGTATGGGAACGCAGTCTGTACAGATTTTTGCGGAGTGGGAGATAAATTCTTATACGATCACGGTAGACGCGCAAGGCGGATCCTATGAGGGAGCAATTCCTGAAACCTTTACGGTGGAAGAAGCTGTCCTCAATTTGCCTGCCGCCAAGAAATACGGCTACACTTTCACAGGCTGGTCAATCAACGGTAGCGGAAACGGCGTATATATGTTTGATCGTAGCATGTATGCCGAAGATATTACTTTGACCGCGCTATATACGCCGAATCGTCATGAAGCAATTTTTGATTTCGATGGAGGAACACAGGAATATCGGATTACCTTCGATTCCAACGGAAGAAACATTCGTTTCAACGATGTGTTTGTGTCTGCATCGCAGACTGCCGTGCCTTTGCCGAAAGAAAATTCTGTCAACTATATCTATAACGGATGGTATTACGACGCGGAATGCACGCGTCCGTTCAAAGAAGGTGACGTGATTACCGCAGATACAACGCTGTATCTGGATGCGTACGAAGTACCTGCGGATATCAGAAACGCCTATAATCGTGTTTCCGCTACGCAAAGCCTCAGTGCGCTGAGAAATCTTGTGACAGATGCATTTTCGGGTGTTTCGTATAGCAAGACATGGAAATGGCTTGCTGTTTCCGAAGATACGAAATATGGAATCAATGTCAGAACGTGGTGGCGCAGAACGAACACATCGCCTACTTTGACAGTTAAACTGTATATAATCGATAGCGGAGAAAAGGTTTTACAACGGACTTTCAGTAAAACCACTTCGAACGTTTCTTCCGCAAGCGGCGTCATCGGAAAGCAGGCAAGAGTTTCCGATACGATTACGTTGAAAAAAGGCAGTATTTATCTTTTGGAGATTTCCGCAGGGGGGAGCTCGAGTTATCCTTTGCAGGATGGCACCGTCAGTATAGGAAGTAAAGCGCTCGCTGTCGGGGATATCAATATCTCTTTGATCGAGGAAAGAAAGGGCATTACGTTTGACGATGTGTTGGGAGCATTGCCTACTCCGCAGAAATTTGGATATATTTTTGGCGGATGGCTGTATCAAGGTGAAGTCGTGACCGGCGAAACTATTGTGAAAGTGGACGCGGATATGGCTTTGACGGCAAAATGGATCCCGATTGTTGTAGACGTAAAATACGAACTGGACGGCGGAACCAATCAGTCGGACAATCCCGCGCAGTATTCGATTGAAGACGGAAATATCACATTGTCACCGGCAGAAAAAGAGGGATATCGCTTTATGGGGTGGTATTTGGATGAGGAATTCAATCAATCGATCAGTTCGTTCGATTACGAAACCTATCAAAACGGTATTACGCTTTACGCGCGGTTTGAAAAACTTTATACCGTGTCCTATGTTCTGCCCGAGTATGCAGGCACGATGGATTCGGATACCCGAATCGCTTCGGAGTATTTCACGCCGAAAACCCTCGGTGACATTGCCAATGGCGACGCGGAATACCGCTTCGCGGGTTGGTATGCCGATGCGAGCTACACGGAACAGGTGACGAGCATTTCGGACAGAGCGGAGGATATTGTTCTCTATGCAAAATTCGTTCCGCTCTATCATGTAACGGCGCATCTGGACGGCGGCAGCCTTACGATAACCATTCCTAAGTACACCGCCGTGGATGAGGTAGATCTCAACCTCTTCCCGGCAAAGAAAAAAAATCATCTTTTCTTAGGCTGGTATCGGGATGCGGATTTCCAAGAGATGATTGAGTCAATTCCTGTGGGAACAGAGCAGAACATTGAAATCTATGCGAAATACGTTCGTAGTACCGACGGACTTGTATTCAAATTGAACGGAGACGGAACGGGATACATGGTTTCCGCCGGCAGTTCGGGACTTGGAGAAACGGATGTGGTAATTCCCGAAGAATATAAGGGACTGCCAGTTTTGCGCCTTCTCTCCTTTGCGAATCAGTCCGCGATGACGTCTATATCTATTCCGAAGAGCGTAACAACGATTGATTCGGCCGCGTTCAGAGGCTGTTCGGCCTTGCAAAGCATGATTTTGCCTTTTGTGGGCGGCAGCGCTGAAATTTCTGCTGATGCCGCTCAATATCCTTTCGGCTATATCTTTGGAACAAGCAGTTATACGGGTGGTGTAGCAACAAGTCAGTGGTATCGTACAAAGAGCACTTCTACGGTAATCGAAGTATTCTATATACCCGAAAGTTTAAAGTCAGTCACCGTTACCGGTGGGAATATTGTGTATGGTGCGTTCAGTGAGTGTAAAAATATACAAAACATCACATTGACGGATAACGTGGAAGGAGTTAAAGACAGGGCGTTCTACAATTGCTCCGCACTTGTTTCCGTTACAATCCCCCGTACTGTTACAAGTATCGAGGAGAAGATGTTTGATGGATGTAACACGCTTGAGAGTATATATTTTCTTGGCGATGTTGCGGATTGGTGCGGAATAGAAGGGCTTAACAGGTTAAACAAAACAGTAGTATATATTAGCGGACAAAAATGGACCGAAATAACTTCCGTTGTTATTCCCGATGGCGTGACTAGTATTGCAGATCATGCGTTTTATAAATGCACCTCACTTACTTCCGTCGTCATTCCTGACAGCGTGACGAGCATCGGGGCTGATTCGTTCAGTTTTTGCCCTATAGAAAGCGCGACGATTCCTGCAATGGCGGCAAGATATGTCAAAAACGCCGAGCTTAAAACTGTGACTATAACAAGCGGGGAAGGAATCGATGCGAGTGCATTCTATAATTGTACTTCGCTTACTTCTGTCTCGATTCCCGCGAGCATTGCATATATTGGCGCAAGCGCCTTTTCAGGGTGTAAGGGATTGAATAGTATAATGATTCCGAATAACGTGACGAGTATTGGGAATTATGCTTTCGATGGTTGTACCAATTTGTCGTCAGTATCTTTTGCGCAAGGGAGCATTTTGAATAGTATTGGCGAATGTGCATTCCGTAATTGCAGTTCGTTGATATCTGTCACTATTCCTGATAGTATAACAAGCATCGGGAAGAATGCGTTCAGTGGTTGTTTCATTGAAAAAGCAACGATTCCCGCCGTGGCAATCGGGTTTATTAGGAATAATAGTCTTAAAACTGTAATTATTACAAGCGGTGAAGAAATCAGCGATGATGCGTTCAGAAACTGTACATCATTAACTTCTGTAAATATTGCCGCGAGTGTACAATGGATAAAACAAAGCGCATTTGCTGGTTGTACTAATTTGAAAACAGTTGTTTTTGCTAAGGGCAGTCAGTTTATGGGGTGCTTTAATGGTGCGTTTACTGATTGTGACTCTATAACAACCGTGTACTATGGTGGATCGGAAAAGGAGTGGAATAAGATAAATAAAACAAACGCTGAAAACCTTGCATCTGCCACATGCTACTATTATAGCGAAAGCAACCCGTTCGAGGGCGAAAGCGCTATAACCGACGGTAATTATTGGCATTACGATACTGATGGCGTGACGCCCGTCATTTGGATAAAAGAAACAACTTAGTGTCAAGTTTTTCAACAAAACAGTTTTATGCTCAAACCAAGTTTTTCAAAGCCGTCCTTCGGGACGGTTTTGTCATGTAAATGAATTCTTTTAATAGAACACCAAAATAGCACAATAATCGTAGCTTATTTTGTTTACCGCTGAGGTTTTATATTTGTCGATTTACAGAATTTACGTTAAAGCATTCATTTCCCTGAAATCATAAGGATAAAGTTTACACAATCTGCTCTTATTGGTAGATTGCTATATCATAATTTTTATGCTACAATAAACGCATGCAAAAAGGATATCGTATTTTATCCGTCGAAGCGGCGGATATTTATAAACAAGAGAAAGAGAACGGCGTTGCAGTCGGGTATAAAACGCCCGAATGTAAAAGCGACGCCTATTTTCGGATGTTCAAAGTATTGTTGGACGCATCGCTGGACAGTGCAGAATTGGAAAGAATATACCGGCGCGTTTGCCGCAAAAGATTTTCTTTTCAGGATAAGTACGGCAACGCCTATACCCTCGCCGTCGTCAATGTAAAATTCAATTACGTGTATAAAGCGCAAGACGGCAAGTCCGTCAATCTTAAAGCCTTGCGCGAGCACTTCTATACAAACGGTTTTTATGTGGACGGTATTCACTATGTCAGGTACAAACGGAGTGCCGGCAGTTCGCGCGAGGGGAAATGCCTTTTTATAGACGAGCGACTGTACAGGCATATGACGAAGTGGAGCGAATGCGGTTTAAAACCGCAAAAAGACCTTGCCTCGTGGGAATCATATAAGGCGCTGTCGCTCAGCAGTATCAAAGGCACGGTAGAAATCCCGCTCAATGGTATTCTCTTTGTTCCCGATTACAAAAGCGTGTTTCAAGAGGAAGTCGTATCGGTGGAGGTTGAGGACGGAAAGCTC
>NXNN01000037.1_pt1 | contig 25654 bp, 16 predicted proteins | sample 2041041 | NCBI WGS metagenome assembly NXNN01 (sample SAMN07660617, study PRJNA407663) | chicken gut metagenome | isolation source: caecum content treated with Lincosamide | host: Gallus gallus domesticus | place: Czech Republic: Brno | collected 2016 | reverse complement strand
AAAAAAAGGGGGGGGGGGGCAACGGGGGGGGGGGTAATGTGATATAATTTAATTGCCAAATATGATAGCTTGAGAACAATTGAGCTATAGAAGGAGAAATGTATGAGACGAAAAAAATTTTTTAGAGCTTGTCTTGCTACTGTGGCTGCAATCATTATTGCGGCCAGCACTGTATTATCCGCAGGTTGCGCAGGAGCTGACGCGGATACGGTTCGGTTTTGGGTTCTCGGTGATCCGGAACAAGTGGACGTGTATACCCGCATGAAAGATGAATTTAACGAAACCTATGGCAAAGAGCATAATATCTATGTGTCTTTAACGCCTAAGGCGGTTGGGCAGTATGATGATTTAGTAAAGGTAAGCGCATCTTCGAGAAGTGGCCCTGATGTATTTTTGGTGGAAGAAGCGGCATTTAAGTCTTGGATTATCGGAGGATATATGTCGCCGATCGATGAGTACCTTGATGCGGTGACGGATATTGACTTGGGCGATATTATTCCTTCTACGGTCAACCGCTTAAAGTATAATGTGGAGAATAATACTTCCAATGAAGACGATCCCACCTATGCGTTGCCGCTCGATTCTTTCCCGACAGCTTTATATTACAACGAAAGTTTGTTGGAAAAGGCAGGAATCCTTGTGATCAGTGTGGATGAAGAGGATATGGATGCATGGAATCGAAACGAAATTGCCGACAAACGCGGAATGAAAAAATCCGATTATGAAGCAATTTATCCCAAGCTGAGCGGGGTAACCGTTCCTAAGAAAGGCTATTTCAGAAGCAAAAATGTATATACGCCGGATCGTGGTTGGAAGATGCCTGACGCCGACGAGGTGTTGGTGTTTAACAACCGCATTGCAATGAACTGGGACGAGATCGAAGACATCGCTATGCTTTTCTCTTCCGAATACAATAAAAGCGCTTCGACAACTTACGGAACGGATTTCGGATATTTCACGGAGTGGTGGTTTAACTACGGTTGGTCGGTCGGCGGAGATTGCCTTGCGGATCTTACAGGTAACGGTGCATGGAACTTCTCCTTATTAGACTCTACTCCGAATTTTATCGTAGCCGATGGCGAAAATTATACGGGGCATTACAGCGGAAAGACTTATCAGGGCGGCGAAACGTTATCGTTTATCGACCGCATGGATGTGGAAAAGGGACAGACACTTGAGCCTGACAATCAAGGGGATTATTATCTAAACGGTAAAAAGGTAGGCGTACATGCAAACGTTTTGAAAGCGGAGGAAAGCGGTACGTTATTACGTCTTCCGTCTACAAGAGAGGCATTTAACCGTTATCTGAAACTAGGCGCGAAAACAGATGCGGATATCGACGGTGAGTACGGGTATAATATATCTCCGAACCCCGATACGTTTGTTACAAGAACCTCTATGAATTATTTCTTTTCCGGCAAGTTGGTTTTTTTGGCTAATACCTCTGCATATATGACGGCACTTTCAGAAGAGGCAGCGACACGCGGATTCGAATGGGATATTGCACCTCTTGCCGTTTATAAGGAGTATACCGACCCGAATGATCCTTACTGCGACGAGGTAAAAGTACAAGGTGTTCAGGCAGGCCATAGCAATTCGCGCTCAATGGCTATTAGGGCAGGCTCCGATAAAAAGGACAAAGCTGCCGCATTTATTAAATGGATGGCAAGTCCCGAAGGACAGAAAATCAAGGCGGAGTTAGGTTCTTTCCCTAATCAAGAATCGCTTATGTCCGATTTAAAGTTCGATACCAATACATCGGCCCGCAACGCGATTGTATTCAGTGAATCCCTTAAATTCCAAAAACCCGGAGATTGGTGGTATATGCCCGACCATATTTGGGTTGAAGAGTGGTGTGTGAAACTCAATTCCTATGTGCGAAACGGGTTAATGACTTATGCGCAATGGTATCCCGAGGCGATAGAAAATACTAATCGAAAATTAAAAGATTATTGATAGAGGGTGAAAATATGAGATTAAGTTTTAAGAATTTAAGTATAGTGGTTGCCATATGTATGCTGCTGGCCATTCCAATGAGCGGCTGCGGATCAAGTGTCGAGAAAGTGGATTTAGACGCCTTTGTCCAAGAAACAGAAAACGGTGCATATGACAGCTCAGTATTTTATAAGAATGAGTCGTATCTTTGGGGCGGCGACAGCGGCGCGATTTATGTACCCGAGGAGCAAGACGAGGAATACGGAGGCTGGTTTTATCAGTATATGTCGGAAGCTGGCGGGCTTGCGAGTCCGTTAATGTACGATAACAATACTTATGGCGCGTCCGTAGCGGTATTTCGTTCTAAGGATATGAATGAATGGGAGCTTTGCGGCGCGGTGGATAATGGGCTTGGCATGTATTTTGAATCCGATTCGTGGAGACAAATGTACACTTGGGCGCCCGAAGTCATTTACGACGCAGTTTCGCAAAAATATATGATGTATTTTAGTTCTGCGTCAAAAGTAAACGATGGTTCGGTTCCCGGAGCGGAATACTCTTCCAATGCGACGAATTTATTCTATCGCTTCTATCTAGGGATTGCAATTTCCGATACGCCTGTTGGTCCTTTCACGCTTGTAACCGCAAAGGATTATTATGGTGAAGAAAAACCTAATTTGAACGGCGATATCATAACGGATATCAATCCGCCGATCAATATACAAAAATATTTTAATCTTTCGAGTGAATGGACGGCAATCGACTGCACGCCTTTTGTCGATACGGACGGAACGATGTATCTATATTTTTCGCGCCATCATTCTCCAAATTATACGGGAGATCAGAATATTTGGTGCATGAGAATGAAAGATTATATTTCACCCGATTACGAGTCGCTTAGGAAGGTTACAGACACAAGCGGTGTTTCGGTGGAATATATCGACGGACCCGTGTACGATGATTCTTCCTATCGCGTTATTACCCAATACAACGGTAAGGAGGTGGGAACGGACGAAGGAGCGGTAAACGAAGCCCCGCAGGTTATCGTTCATACCTCCCCTTCAGGTGTAAAAAAATATTACATGTTATATGCGCCTCATGGTGTGAGCTACTGGGCTTACAATGCCAATGTAGCCGTAGCAGATGATCCCCAGGGACCGTGGACAAAAATTCCCGAAGAATACGGAGGGGTTGCGCTCGGCGTTGATCCGACTAATGATTTCATGACGACACTTGGTCATATTGATTTGGTATCTGCGGGTGACGAAACTCGTGTAATACATTGGCAGTCGCGGTCTCCGTATTCAACGGATGTCGATCCGGGCAGAATTTATGCAACGGCAAGCATGTCCTGGAGATTTGACGAAACGCTCGGTTACGATATGCCTTATGTGAACGGACCTACCATATCACTTCAACCGCTGCCGCAGGTAACGACGGGTTATAAAAATATTGCGCCCGAAGCGACGGTAAAAGCAAAAGGAACGGATGCGAAATATTTGAACGATGGTTGGTTTGTAACGCTCCCTTATGTAGAGAATTGCGAATACAAACAGTCTGAAAAAATGGAAATCACTCTTTCATTTGAGGATTACCGTTCGGTGCGTGCAATTTTGATTTATAATAGTTATCATTATGAATACGCTTTTGCAAAGGTTGACAAAGTTGTGTTGCATGCTCGGGAAGATGGTAAAGATATTGATTACATTCTTTCAGATTTACCTTTCGCTCAATCCAATTATAGCGCAGAAGGCGAATTTATGAGAATTGGAGGTTCCTCTTTTGCAAGCTTTAATGAGACTCAAGTAAAGTCAATCGATATTACGATCACGCAGAAACTTAACCCTTCCGCAGGGAAAGAGATTCGTGTGTCTGACGTTGTGGTGCTCGGCAAATAAGGAGGAAAATATGAAAAAGAAAATATTGATAGGAGTATTATCGGTTGCGGCAGCATTTTGTTTGATTACCGGTTGCGCCACTGGCAGCAATTCTAAATCCGAGCCATACGAATGGGAATATGATCCGGTATTTACGGCCAAGTATGATGCAGACATGAATCTCGACGGAGAATTTAATGAAGAGAGATGGCAGGGGAATAATTGGTTCGAAACGACGGATAGCGGCATAACCTTAAAGATTACGACGGCTTTTTCCGAGTTGGGTATGTATATCGGCGCGATTGCGCAAGACGAAAACATTTCGTGGTATGAAAAACACGATTATAACAGCAATTCTAATTTCGACTTTGTCATTATGGAAGAAGGGGTGGAACAGGTTGGTAACAACGAATATCAATATCATCCCACAAAGCGACACGAATTTAATATCGATTCTCAGAATACTCGCTCGTATCAAGCTGTACAATTTGCGTTTGGAAGAAAGATTGAAGGAGAGGTTAATTCCGGAAATACGCAAAGTTTTTCTGTAGAGTTATTCGTTACATGGGATGATTTGAACATCGATGTTTCTGAATATGAGGCGGGTTATCCGGATTATGTCAGAGTATATGGGAGTTATTTAAAAACTTATGGGCAAGGGTCGACTGACAATTTCCCCGTTGGTATGATTTTTTCGGAAAAGAGGCACTATGTATCTTACTATAAGTTTGGGAACGACGGTCTTTGTGCGGATTATGAAAACTCGTTGCTCGGGAACGCTGTAAACGGACCGGGGGCGACGGATGAATGGGATCTTTCTAACGAAGGGCATGCTGTATCGAAAGAAAATTTTGCACAGGCGCTTTGGGTCAAGAATGCAGCGCAAGATTTCGAACTGACCGTTTCCGCAAAAGCGCTTGACGGGAATAGCCAGGAATCAGTCTTCGGCTTTATTACACAGACGTCTGTCAAAAATTATCACATTTACGGTGTAGCGCACGGCGAACTTCTGAGCAACAACAAAATGTGTTCCAAGAGCACCGACACGGCAGACAGTTATCAATGGACTTATAACTACGGGTATTTCGCTCAAACGCAATATGATAAAGCGGAAAAAGATCTTTCACAGGGCGTTGAGTTGAAAATGATTAAAAAAGGCAACCGTTTTTATTATATCGAAAACGGCGAGTTTGTGTACAGCGAAATACTGAATAATTTTTCGGGAAGTGTATTTGTAGGACTGTTTGCAAATGCAAAAACGGATTTTTACAACATTTCGTTTCAGTCATATGATAACAACACCGACGGCTTAGATAGTTTGATAGGGGAGTATTGTTGCGATATCCAGACGTCGGGACAGACTGCGGGAGGAAGCATCACGAGCGACGTGCTTGCGGTAAAGAAAGGCGGTACAGCAAATATTTCCGTTCAGCCGTCTGCAGGTTATCTTTGGACAGGGCTTACGGTAAACGGCAAGGATTATTACAGTACTGCTATGGCAGATTTGCGAGACGGCAAATTTGCGCTGTCCGTAAACGAAAGCGTTGTGATCGAAGCAACGTTTACGCCTATTCCCATAGAATATTGTACGGTGGTTTCGGGATACCTTACAAACGATATCGGCAGCCGGCTCGGTATGGTGGAGATAACGGTAACGAATGACGATAACCCGATATTGAATTGCTCAGTTACTGCATCGAACAGAGGGTATTACGAACTTCCGCTGATGAGGGAGGGCAAATATACCATAGGCGGGAAGGAATATACAAGTAACGGTACATATACCGTCACTTATGAATTTGCGGGACATGCCAGCAAGACGGAAACATTGGTGCTTACAGAAAACGCTGATGCAACGATGTCGCATGACGTCGTGATGAAGTCGTTTGAAATCGGCAGCGTAAGCGTAAACGGAAAAATTCCCAATACCTATGGTTTGGAAAACGTTAAATTCGTAGACGGCTATTATGTGGTTGAGGATGAATCAATTGAACTTTACTATAAGGATATCGTAAGCAAGTGTTATTATGCAAAAGTAACGCTCGGTGTGGATATGAGCGCGATGAGTCCTACGACTACGAACTGCGTGCCTGGTTTTATAATCCATAACGGCACGAATGCGATCTATTTCAAGTTCGCCGCTTGGGAGCCGGGTAGAATTTTAATTAACTGCAACGGGATTGAAATCGGCATAAACGATAGTATAAATCATACACTTTCGCAAACCCAAAAGGGCTCGGTAACGTTTGGTATTTTGCGGGTGAACGAAAAGATTTATATCATTAACGATTCAGACGATTTGGTTGCTGTGCTTTCCAAAGACGGTATGGAACTTATGGACGGTTATACGTTGAATAACGAAGACCGTCTCACCGCGATTAACGAAAATCTTTATGTGTTCTTCTCCGAAAAAGGAGACCATGCATTCGGGTTCGCAAACTGGACAGGATATACCGACAAAGGTAAATTCTTCTTCAACGCCGAAATAGAAACGGAAACAGAACAGATTGCACAAGAACTGGGCGTGGAAATTGATTTTGAACTTGATGGCAGAGATTATACTGTTGAAAGTGCGGATAAACTCGGAGAGCAATATTTGAGCGGCACGCCGATTACAGTCGTTGTCGAAAACGCGGGCAAGGAAGGCATTGTTACGGCGCTTTCAGTAAACGACGAGATGATTGCGGGAACACTCGATAATGACACGTTGCAAAGCACGTTTACTTTTGCGCTCAAGGGCGATAGTGATAAGAAAGTAACGGTTAAGGTTGAAACGGTCAGTATTCCGAGAAAACTTTCGGGAAAAATTTCGGCGGACGGTATTACCGATTATTCTTCCGCAGTTATTACGACGACGGGTTTACAGGAACTCGAATTTACGGGTCATGTACAGTCGGACGGTTCTTACGCAATCGAAATGTTCGGCGGTGAATACACGTTGCGCTTTGCTTTGAACGATTTCCTCGCTTATAAAGAGATCAATTTGACGGAAGATACGCAGAATGCAGACGTTACGCTTTATAAGAATACTTACGATATCGGTAATGCTGTTGTAAACGGAAAAGCTGCTAATAGCTTTAAAAATAACAATCAAGGGATTGAACTTTCCGCAGAAGTCAGAAACACCGCTTTACAAAATGGAACGGTAACGATTCCCACTTCAACTGCTTGGTTGAGAGAGGTTTACTTCCTTCCTCAAACCGTGACAAACGGAAATTTCATTTTCGATACGGAAGTGACGGTCACTGTGCCGAGCGACATGCCGCTTGCAACGGGCATTGCGGTCACCGACGGAACATATACGTTGCTGTTTATGGTGAGCAATTGGGAAAATTATAAAATTACCGCGCAAATCGTGGGCCTTTCGAGTGATAATTTCTACGATTCGGTCTTTGAGGCTGAGTTGCAGCTGAGTACTTTTACCAATGCGAACGGTGTGTACAACACAAGCGAATATTGTACCTTGACATTGGTGCGCCAGGGCGATTCGCTTACGCTGTATGAAGGAATGAAGGGGCTCTTGAAAATAACGGCGAACGGTATAGAATCGCTTGTCCACGGAAAGATGTTCGAGGATAAGGATTCTAAATATTCTGAAGCGGCGGCAAGTTTCTTTAGCGGAGAGCGCGAGCTTGCGGTGGGTGTATGTTCCTTCTATCGCGGTGTAGATACTCCTATTAAGATGAATTATCTTTCGGGCGCGGCAGCGGACAAGGAAGTTCAGAACAGATTTGAACTGCATACGGTCGAAGGACGACTCAGTGGGCTTGCGAACGGCGCTGATTATTCCGGTACGGTGATTCGTGTAAACGGTTTCGAATATAGCGAGTGCGTGAATGCTGACGGAAGTTACTCCTTAGAACTTGTAAACGGCGATTATGATCTTCAATTTGAGTGCGGTACTTACGTCGGATATGCCGAAATTGAGGTAAATAGCGAGGATTTGGCAAATCAAAACTTTGTACTGTATGCCAATACATACGACTTCGGTAATGTTACGCTGAACGGGAACACGGTAAAAACATTTACGAAGGGCGATGCGAACACCGCGCCCGAGATGACGGCGGAAGATCGCAACAAGTTGTTGTCGGAAGGGAAATTTGCAGTCACTTCGGCTACTGTTATAAGCGACAGTTGGTACTTGCCGAACACGGTAACTGCGGGAAATTTCTACTTCAATGCGGACGCCAAGAGAATAGATGGTGAAAATTTAATGACCTCGCTGTTGGTTACGAACGGAGAATACAGCCTGCTGTTCACAAGTATTACGTGGGAGAACAGCGGTAACACATTGTTCCTGCAATTGCGTAAAACGGACACGATGGATTGGAATGATTTCAATACGGGCGTGATATTAACCGGTAGCATAGGTACAATCGGTGGAAGTGTATCGCTGACGTTGTTTAGACAGGGCGACGCAATGTATCTTTGCAACGGCGGAAATGTGTTGTTGAAAATTACTGCGGACGGAATTGAACATGATTCGGAATCGAATACGCTTTCGCTAACGGATTTGTATAAAGGAGTCTTGCAAGACTTCTTTGACGAAGACGTAGAACTCGCGGTGGGTGTAGGTTCTGTGTATCGTTTAGGCACGACGGAATATACGTTTGAATATCTTGCGGGAACAGCGGCAGACGCAAAGATCAATGAAATGTATCCCAAAAATACCGTAGAAGGTACGATTACGAACGGAGATGCCAATACAAAAATCTATATTAACCGCATTTCCGAAGATTCGATGGTTGCCGTATGCGATGCGGAAGGGAAGTATTCGGTTGAATTTTGGAAGGATGTTACGGGTGACGCATTCTACGCCGTAAGCGGCGCCGGGGATATGTACTGCAAAATCGACAACACAGGTAACGGTACACTTATTTCGCTTAACAATATTTTGATTGATGAAAGTAAAACTCATATCAATTCCGGCAGCGTTAACTATATCCCTGAAGATGGAGGATATAAGTTTGAAGGGTTGAATACAAACTGTGCGGTTGCGGGCACATTGCTTGATGTCCCGGATAGCAATGCCTTTACGATGACGAGTAAAGTAACCCTTACAACGCTTACAACCCAGACCGCCGTAGGATTTGCTTTCCATACCAACGAGCACGGTTATGCAGGCAAAGCGTATACGACCGTTGCTTGGTCTCCGATGAATAATTCAATTCGCATCATGTCTAATGGTTATGGGGACGATAGCGTGGAATTGTGGCGCTACAAAGATTTGCAGCTTGAGCAGAGCGAACTTTCTGATGTGACACAAGGAATGACGATTACCGTAAAACTTGTTTATAACAAAGGAGTGATTTTCTTCTATGTGGGCAAGGACACGGCGAATATTCTGCTCGTTACACTCGATTGCCGCAACGGATATGATTTAGAGGAAAATAAGCAAATTGTTATGAATGAGGACGCTTGTATCTCCGGCGGATTCGGTGTAGCTTGTTTGTGGAATTTTACGAATTTCGGTTCGGTTATCTTTACAGATTGGACTTATTCATTGAAAGCCGAGTAAAAGTCGATTATGGAACATTCTGTCCGCCAAAAACTTGGCGGACAGAATACAATAAGGAGCTAATATTATGGAAAAGAGTGTTGCGAACGGTCTTTCCGAACAATTGCAAAAAAACCGCCGCAAAAGAGCGGTATTGAACAATGTCGAAGGCTTGGCGATGGCGATTTTACCGTTCCTCGGGTATGTCTTATTTGGTTTAGTACCTATGATTATATCGCTCGTAGTCAGCTTTACCGATTTGCATTCTTACAATATTTCAATGGCAACTTTTGCAGGGTTCGGAAATTATATTAAATTATTTCAAATGCCTTTGGTTGGGAAAGCTGTTTGGAATACGTTGTTGTATTGTTTAAGCGTGCCGATCAATATGATCGTATCTCTGTTTATCGCACAGCTTTTGACAAAATCCATTAAGGGGAAATACGGAATTCGCGTTGTGTTATACATACCTTCCGTTTGCTCTACGGTTGCAATCTCGCTTGCATGGTGTTGGATTTTTGAGCCGAACTATGGCGTAATAAATACAGCATTAACTCACTTGGGGCTTGGTAAAATTCCGTTTATGACCGATCCTCGCTATTTTATGCCGTCAGTCTTAATAATTTGTCTTTGGCAAGGGGGTACGAATATCGTATTGATGCAATCAGCTTTAGCGAGCGTAAGCACGGAATTAAAAGAAGCGGCGCTGCTTGACGGAGCGACGGGAAGGCAAGTATTTTTCAAAATAGTATTTCCATTGATTACGCCCACGCTGTTCTACCTTCTGATTACCAATTTACTCGGAGCGTTACAAAATACGGCTATGATGCAGATTATAGCAGTTAATGGTGTCGGTCCGGATTATGCGGCGCTGACACTTTCCTACTACATTTACAGAATGGCGTTCATAAATACCGCAACAGAGGGACTCGGGCTTGCATGCGCTCTTACTTGGGTTATGTCGATCGGCGTATTGCTGATTACTTTATTGAATTTCAAACTTTCCAAAAAGTGGGTGTATTATGACTAAGATAGCAACGAAACCGATGAAAAAGAAGAAACATTACTATATCGGTACATATATCATTATTGCGATTGTAGTGTTATTTGTGCTATTGCCTATCTACATTATGGTCATTACTTCGCTTACGTCTTCACAAGAGGCGAATAATGCTATGTTTTCGTGGTGGCCGAAAGAAGGACTTACTGTACAGGCGTATATCGATGCATTTAGCAATAAAACGGGTGACACTACGCTTATAAGGGCATTCTTAAATACTCTTTGGATTTACACTCCCGGTATAATTGTAGGGCTGTTCACAGCAACGATTAGCGGCTATGCATTTGCAAAAATGAACTTTATTGGGAAGAATGTCCTTTTTTCCTTTCTAATTGCCACGATGGCTATTCCGAACAGTATGGGAATGGTAGCGAACTTTATTATGTATGATACAATCGGTTGGATCAACACACCGTTTCCACTTATGATCCCGCCGATGTTCGGTACGGTTACCGTAATGTTTTTTATGAGACAATTTATTTCCGGAATCCCGTCGACATTATTAGAGGCGGGGAAGGTGGACGGATTAAGGAATTTCGGATGCTGCATGCGCATTGCATTGCCGATTTCCGTTCCGGCTATTGTTGCGCAGTTTATCTTGCAATTTATTGTTGCTTACAACGATTATTTGAATCCGCTATTATATTTGCAAGATGCCAATATGTATACTCTGCAGATTGCACTCGCTTATTTTCAAGATGTATATATTCAAGACTGGTCGCTTCGTATGGCCGGATGCGTAATAGCCATCGTGCCCATGGTAGTACTTTATTTCGCCGCACAAAAATATATTTTGCGCGGAGTCGCTGTGCAAGGCGGCGTGAAAGGATAATCGGGAGGAGAACAGTGAATCACGTTTCTTTTTATCGAAAAGGATATCCGCGTCCGCAAATGGTGCGGGAAAACTGGGTTGATTTGAACGGCATATGGGCGTTTCGATTCGACGAAAAAAATAACGGTAAACAAATCGGGTTGCAAAAGGGGTTTGACGGCGGTTTACAAATCATAGTTCCGTTTTCTTATCAGACGAAAGCGAGCGGGGTTTTTGACGGAAGGCAGTGCGATTGTATTTGGTATTCCCGTAAATTTAATTTTGAAAGTTGCGGTAAGAGATTTATACTGCACTTTGACGGCGCGGATTATCTGACGGAAGTCTACGTAAACGGTTACTTTACAGGCGTTCACGAGGGTGCATATACAAGATTTTCGTTCGACGTTACAGATTTCTGCAAAGATGGTGAAAACGTTTTGACTGTTCGCTGCGAAGATACACTCTCTATGGAACAGCCGCGTGGAAAACAGCGTTGGAGAAAAGAAAATTTTGCGTGTTGGTACGAAGAAACGTGCGGGCTTTGGAAAAGTGTTTGGGGTGAATATGTAACCGAGGAACATATATTGCGGTTGACATCTACCTTCGGAGCAGATGAACAAAGTGTAGACATCTGCGGCGAATGTTCGCATGGGGATTTTGATTTGTGTATTCGAATTAAACAGGAAGATGAAATTGTTTCCGAATGCACTTATAAAATTAGCGGCGGAAGTTTTTCTGTTAATCAAAAGATTCTCTCTGACGTGCCCGAACCGTCGGGGATCCGCTATTGGTATCCGTACAGTCCTTTTTTGTATGAAACGGAAATCGAACTTTTGCAAAACGGAGAAATCAAGGATAGGGTGCAAAGTTATTTTGCGGCGGTTTCTTTTCGTATCTCCGAAGGTACGGTCGTTTTGAACAAGTCTCATTTTTATCCGCGGATGATTCTCAACCAGGGGTATTATACGGATAGCGGAATTACGCCGAAAAATGACGACGACATAATGAAAGATTTGGCTCTTTTATCCTCATTGGGATTCAACGGCGCCCGTATTCACGAGAAAATCGAGGATGAGAGGTTTTACTATTACTGCGATGTTATGGGTATCGTCGTTTGGACGGAGATGCCGTCGTTTTATCGCTATGGTCAATATGCTGCAGCTAAGGGTATAAAAGAATGGTGCGATATTATTTTACAATACAAAAGCCATCCCAGCATTATGGCATGGGTAGCTTGCAATGAGAGTTGGGGGGTCAATAACGTTGCAAACGATAAAGCGCAACAAGCGTATGTAAAGGCAATGACGGAAACTGTAAAAGCATTGGACCCTTATCGGTTTGCTATCGGAAACGACGGGTGGGAAAATGTTACCGGAGATTTTATTACAGTTCATCACTATGCAGAAACAGGTGAAAAGTTGTTTGAGAATATGACGGCAATTACTGACTTTTCGGGAAAGACGAGCGAGTATGCCTTGCCGCGTACAATCGAAACGGGAGATATACGCCTTTGCGAAAAACCTGTTTTATTAACTGAGTTCGGCGGTATCGCATTCGATAATCTAACACAGTCGGGTTGGGGTTACGGGAAAACAGAAACGGACGAGGAAAGTTTTTTAGAACGGTTGGAAGGAATTATGCATGCAGTGTATGGATTAAAAAACATAAAGGGATTTTGCTATACACAACTTACAGATGTGCAGCAGGAGATAAACGGTTTGCTCACGGAGCAACGAGAGCCAAAAGCGGATACAGAGGCAATTGCCAAACTGGTGCGCGGTGAATTTTAGGAAAAAGAAAAAATTTAAGTTTGGAGAAAATACAATGATAACGGTTTCAATTTTGGGTGTCGGCGCCCGTGGCGGGTTCACATACGGAAAGTACATGAATATGTGCAAAGACAAATATAAAATTGTGAGTTTGTGCGATAAAAATCAAGACAAACTTGATAAATATTCTGCGATGTTCGGAATTGGGAAAGATCAATGCTTTTTGAAAGAAGAAGAATTCTTTTCTGAAAAGCGGAGTGATTTATTGGTAATAGCAACATTGGACGAAGATCATGTACGCCATGCATTAAAAGCGCTTGAACTCGGTTATAATATTTTACTTGAAAAGCCGTTGACAGCGGACGAAAATGAGTGTCGAAAACTTGTTGATGCAGAGAAAAAAAGCAAAGGACGAATTTTTGTTTGCCATGTTCTCCGGTATACGGCAATGATCAAAAAAATGAAAGAACTCTTGGATAGCGGTATAATAGGTAAACTCGTTTTGATTGACCATACCGAGCAAATCGAATATTGGCATATGGCACATAGTTATGTAAGAGGAAATTGGCGGAAAGAAGAGGAAACCTCCCCGATTCTGCTTGCAAAATGTTGCCATGATCTTGATCTTATCCAATATTTTGCAGACAGCAAATGTAATTCGGTTTCCTCGATAGGCAGCCTTGTATGGTTTAAGAGCGAGAATGCACCTACGAATGCATCAGAGCGTTGTCTGTCATGTACATACCAGGATGATTGCTGTTACAGTGCAAAGCGGTTGTATATTGACCGCTGGAAGGATAGCGGCTGTCCGCAGGATTGGCCGTATAATGTGATTACCGATAAGATTTGTTCGGAGGAAACATTGCGCGAGGCGTTGGAAAACGGACCTTACGGGCGTTGTGTCTATCACTGCGACAACGACGTATATGATCATCAGGTTGTCAATATGGAATTTGAAAACGGCGTACACGCAGTATTGAAAATGGTGGCATTTACTTGGGATTGGGGACGGCAGATTAAACTGTATGGTTCTCTCGGCGATATCATACTTGATCAAGGAAAAGATATTATTGAAGTGAAAGTATTCGGAAAGCCTTCGCAGACGTTGCGGATTTCCGAGCTTACATCTCATTCGGATGTTCTCGGGCATGGCGGCGGAGATCAAGGGCTTGTTGATGCGTTATATGATGCACTAACGGGGCAGAGCGGGGAGTGCTACGAAACATCGCTTGATAATTCCGTTGAAAGTCATTATATTGCGTTTGCTGCTGACAGATCTGCCAAAAAAGGCGGTACGCTGGAAAGAATTAAAAGAGACTAAATAATTAGGCAGGGAAATTATGCGAGAAGAATATCCGAGACCTGAACTTGTTCGAAAACAATGGATGAATTTGAACGGAGAATGGGATTTTGCATTCGATTTCGGCGTAAGCGGCGTGGAAATGTATTTCTTCGATAACCGTAATAAAGGTTATCGTTTTGCAGAGCTTGCTGCACAGCAGTTCGTTAAAAAGATAAATGTGCCGTTTTGTCCCGAGAGTAAACTATCGGGAATCTGTTATACGAATTTTATCGGCGCGTGCTGTTATCGTAAAGCTGTAAAAATTCCGAGCGATTGGAATGGACGAATAATTCTGCATTTCGAGGCGGCGTTCCATACAACGTATGTGACCGTAAACGGAGATTATGTTGGTTCGCATAAGGGCGGCTATACACCGTTCTCTTTTGATATTACCGAGTGCGTGAAAAACGGCGAGGCTGAAATATTTGTGTATTGCATCGGTGATAGCCGCAACCCGCGTCAACCGTCCGGTAAACAATCCATGACGAAAAATTCCGTTTTATGTACTTATACGCGCTGTACGGGGATATGGCAGACGGTATGGCTGGAATGTGTTCCCAAAACGTATTTAATGAAAATTAAGACGGATGCGGATCTTGATAATGCATGTTTATATGCACATTTACAGTTTTCTTTGCTTGGACAAAAGTCGATAATGCTTGTTGCTTCTTTAAACGGGAAAGAGATGGGGCGAATAACGGCACGCACAACCTCGAAAGAATTGACGGTACGGCTTCCCTTAAACGAAGTGCATCCGTGGAGTGTGGGAAATCCTGTGTTGTACGATTTAAAAATTCTTGTAGAGACAGAGCACGGAGTCGATTGCGCAGAAAGTTATTTTGGAATGCGGAAGTTGGAATGGGACGATAAGGGATTCCTTTTGAACGGCAAGCGCATTTGTTTGAGAATGGTTTTGGATCAAGGCTATTATCGGGAGGGGATTTATACCGCGCCTACTGCCGAAGCTTTGGTGAGGGATATCGAAATTTCGCAAAGTCTCGGTTTTAACGGTGCGAGGCTTCATCAAAAGGTGTTTGAACGGCGGTTCTTGTACGAATGCGATAAGCGCGGTTATCTTGTTTGGGACGAATATCCGAATTGGGGATTCGATTATACGACAGACAGCGGCTTGCAATATTATTTAAACGAGTGGATGGAGACAGTAGAGCGAGATTATAATCATCCTTGTGTGGTTGCATGGGTGCCTCTGAATGAAACATATTGGGATGTATTCGGAAGAAAAGCAAGTGAGGATTTTACACGGCAATTATATCTTGAAACAAAGAGATTCGATCCGTCCCGTCCATGCGTCGATGCGAGCGGAGGCTGGCACGTCTTGACAGATATTTTCGATACGCACGACTATATCCAAGACTCGGAGAAGTTCAAACGTTGTTATGCGAAATTTAACGATGGGGAAATTTATAATCAAGAAGAAGGCTACAGCAACAAATATGGCGGACAAATGTTCTGTTTGAGTGAATACGGCGCAATTCGGCTTGGAAACGAGGATGAAGCTGCAAATAGCGAAGAGGAATTTTGCAAAAGATTCGTGTCATTTGTCGATACACTTATGAGTAATCCACGCATGGCGGGATTTTGTTACACGCAACTTTATGATGTGGAACAGGAGCAAAACGGATTGTACGATTACGATCGTAATCCGCGTTTTTCAGAAGAAACAACGAATAAAATTTGTGCTGCTTTGCGGAAGATGTCCGCAGTGGAAAAGGAGTGATATATGAAACAATTATATGAAAAGAAAACTGTAAAAAGCGACGATATTGGCTATATGGAAAAGTTGTTGCATCAATGGAAGACAAGCGGGACAAAGGGTAAAACAACTCTTTTTATAGGAGATTCTTTTTTCGATAATCGTGATTACTGGACGGATTTTTACGAGAGATTTGCCGGGAAAGATGCGATATGTGCAGGCATCGGCGGCACGACGACTTATGATTGGGAATTTTTTGTAAAAAGTTTTTCAAAGCAACCTGCGCCCAAAAATATCGTGGTGAACTTAGGAACGAACAATTTTTACGATGACGGCGATACAGTGGAGGAGGCGACCGAAGGATTGCAACGATTGTTTGCCGCTTTACACAATGAATTTCCCGAAGCGAGAATTTATTATTTTTCAATTGCGCAACGTGTCTGTAAGGATTACCGTTTACAAATAAGTAAAACAAACGCCGCCTTGAAAGAATGGTGTTCGGAACGCGAATGGATTACATTTCTTGATATCGAAGAACGATTGACAGAGGATATGTTGCGTGACGGGTTGCATCCCAAACTCGGTGCATATTCTTTATTTCTCGATGCACTTTTTGAGGCGGGGGGCAATTAGAAGATATTAGGAGTTCAAAAATGAATTTCGGTAAAGATTTTTATTGGGGAACGGCAACAGCTTCTTATCAAATCGAAGGCGGTCGTTGCGAGGATGGAAAAAGCGACAGCATTTGGGACACGTTTGCACATAAAAGCGGCGCGATTGAACGAGGAGAAACGGGCGACGTTGCTTGCGATCATTATCATCGATTGGATGAGGATTTGGATCTGTTAAAAGAGTTAGGCGGAAACGCTTACCGTTTTTCATTGTCATGGTCGCGTATTCTGCCAAATGGAACGGGGAAAATCAACGAGAAAGGCACAGACTTTTATAACCGCCTGATTGACGGGTTGTTGGAACGGAATATTACGCCTTTTATGACGTTGTATCATTGGGATTTACCGCAAGTGTTGCAAAACAGAGGTGGGTTTCTCAATCGCGAAATTGCCGATTGGTTTGCTGAATACGCAGAAGTTGTGAAAAAACTGTATGGCGATCGCGTAAAGCATTACTTTACGATTAACGAGCCGCAAACGATGCTCGGTTGCGGTTATCGAGAAGGTGTCCATGCGCCGGGGCTGGCATTGTCCTTGAGAGAGTTGCTGTTGGCAATGCACAATTTGTTGCTTGCTCACGGGAATGCTGCAAAGGTATTGAAAACGATTCCAGGTTCCGAAGTCGGATATGCTTCTTGCGGAATGTTATATGCGCCTGCATCTGATAAAAAAGAGGATTTCGAAGCGGCGTATGAGCGTACGTTTGCCTGTCGGCAGGATTGGAGGGGGAAAGATCCCGTCGGGAGCATATCAAGTTATGCTGATCCCATTTTCTTTGGAAAATATTCTGATTGGTGGTACGAATTTCCCGAAGAGTTCCGTCCCGAAGTTACTGAGTCGGATATGAAGCTGATTTCGACTCCGCTTGATTTTTTTGCGCTCAATATGTATGACGGGAGATTTGTCCGCCGCTGTGACGATGGGAATATTGAAGAATTGCCGTTCAAAGCAGGTGCACAAAAGACGCAGATGAATTGGGAAGTTACACCTGAAGTTTTATATTGGGCGCCGTTAATTTTGCAAAAGAGATACAAAAAGAAAATTTATATCGGCGAAAACGGAATTGCTTGCTCGGATTTTGTCTTTTTAGACGGAAAGATACACGATACATATCGACAAGAATATATTAAAATGCATTTAAGATCGCTTTGCCGTGCGGCGAACGAAAAGGATAGCAAAATTGCAGGGTATTTCCATTGGTCTTTTATGGATAATTTTGAATGGTCGTTTGGGTATCGCCCGCGTTTTGGTTTAGTTCACGTTGATTTTGAAACATTAAAACGGACTCCGAAAGATAGTTTCTATTATTATCAGGATATTATTAAAACAAACGGAGAAAATTTATAGGCGATTTTATAATGGAGAATTAAATCTAACCGTATTGTTTCAAGGATAGTAACGTGAGGTGACAACGGTGACTTTAATGGAATTACATTAAATGCCGGAAACAGAATCTTTTTTAAACAAATTATGACTCAAAAAAGATATTGATTTTTGTGAGCGGGGGTATCCATATTGCAACTACATCCCGATTGTGTACTGCTTGCCGATAATGAGGTGGGGTCAGGACTATGAGTTTCAATATCGGAATCGATCTCGGGGGAACGTTCATCAAGTACGGCATTGTAAACGAGGACGGAGAGATCATTGAAAAGGGAAAAGCAGCAACGCCCGCAGGGTGCGGATATGCGGAAACGGTGGAGATTATAGTATCTGTAACGGGGAAGATTTCCGCAGAGCATGGCGCACCGGTATGTGGTTTAGGTATCGGTGCGCCGGGAGTGGTGGACGGAGAAAAGGACATCGTCCGCTCGAGCGGGAACCTCGGCTGGGAGAATAAGCCGCTGGCAGAGGACTTGTCGGAGAGGCTGGGCATTCCCGTAACGCTTGCCAACGACGCGAACGCTGCGGCGTTCGGGAAATACGTCTGCGGCGCGGGGAAACAGTATAATTCAATTGTCCTTATTACCCTCGGCACGGGCGTGGGCAGCGGCATTGTTTTGAACGGTAAGTTGTATGAGGGCAATGAAGGCGCGGGTGCGGAGCTGGGACACGAAGTCATCCGCGTGGGCGGGGAGAAGTGTGCCTGCGGCAGACGGGGCTGTTTCGAGGCATATGCCTCGGCGACGGCATTGATACGACAAACGAAGCGTGCGATGGAAAAGGACAGGCAAAGCAAGCTGTGGCAGCTGTGCGAAGGGGATATAAACAACGTCAACGGGAAGACGGCGTTCGACGGCGCGGCAGTGGGCGATAAAGCGGCAAAGAGGGTAGTAAACAATTATCTCCGCTATCTGTCGGAGGGGCTTGCGAATATCGCAAACACTTTCCGCCCCGAGGCCATCCTCATCGGGGGCGGAATTAGCGCGCAGGGGGAGAAGCTCACAAAACCGTTGCAAAAGCGTGTAGATAAACTGATGCTCGGTCACGGGACATATGCACCCGTAAAGATATTGGCGGCAACGCTCGGGAACGATGCGGGGCTGGTCGGTGCGGCAATGCTGGCCAAGGAGAAGGTATGATCATCTATATCCCGGACAGAACGGAAGAAAAGAAAGCGATAAGCCGCACGACGCACTTGGCGGTCTCGGCGCATCAGGACGATATAGCGATTATAAGCTTTCCTACTATGACGCTTATCAGAAGAACTTGCCCGTATCCGGTTTTGTCAAACTGTTCAGACGTCATTACGGCGAATACAGCGGGCATAGCGACGGCGAAAAGTGGATCACGAACACGACAAAGGGCAGGGAAATCAAATGGCGGGACATAGACCACCCCGAAAACGATTTTACCGTTCAGTTAAAGTGGCCCGAAGTCGCCGTGCGTATTGCGGAACTCATCGAAAACGACGATTACCTCACGCCGAACGAAAAGAAAGAATACGTGCGCATCGTGCGTTTTCGTGAAGAGCGCGAGAGCGCCAATACGGACGCCGAACGCTGCAAAGTCATTGCCGACCAGATCGTGGAATACGGCACGCAAAAGACGTACAGCGAAGTATTTTCGGAATACCCGCACTTTTTGGAGAATTACGCACAGTTCTACTTTGACCACCGAGAGGAGATAAAGCAAGAACTGCTTACCCGCAGAGAAGTGGCGGGCGTAAGAGATCGGCGGGACAGGTTTGACAACAATATCTCGGTATCCTTTCACATCAAATATTGCCCGCGCCGGCAGGAATCGCTGCGCAGACGCTTGGCGCGGGAACACCGCGTACAGGACTTTGCGGACGGGTTTATAGAGGACTGTGCAAGTCATTATGACACGGCTCCGGACGGGGAAACCATCGAATGGACGGTAACGCCCGTAGAGATCGGTGAGCGTGACTATCTTTTCATCAAGGACAACCGCGACGAATTCACGGAATATCTGCAAAGCAAAGCGGGCGTAAAGAGCGCGAAATTTTCAATGGATCGTATCGAAATCACGTTCGACCGCGATTATATCGTAGATATTGCAGATGGAAATATCCTGTTGCCCGGCGAGCAGACGCAGCGCGTGCGTACGGTTGCGGACAAAATCATCGCGGAAGGCATAGAGAACACGACCGAAGGAAACTGGGTAGCGGGTATCTCCAATGCGGCGAGCCAAAGGGCGAGCGATCTGAAACTCAAATGCGAATATTTGCAGGAACTTCACGACAGCGACAGGGGTGTGGTATTTGCGACGGGTACGCCTATCTCCAATTCCATGACGGAGATGTACACGATGCAAACGTACTTGCAGCCGTCCGTTTTGCGAAATCTGGGCATTACCTTTTTCGACGGCTGGGCGGCAGATTTCGGTGAAACGATCACGAGCATGGAATTAACGCCGAGCGGACAGGGATACAGGGCGCGAACGCGCTTCGCAAAGTTTACGAACCTGCCCGAACTTCTGAAATTGTATCGCTCGTTTGCGGATGTGCAGACGGCGGATATGGTCAAGCTGAACGTACCCCAAGCGGAGCGGCACGTCGTTAATCTGAAACCGTCCGATACCGTCATCGAACTTGCGGAGGAGATCGCCGACCGTGCGGACAAAATCTACGGCGGAGGCGTGGATTCGCATATCGACAATATGCTCAAAGTGACCTCGGACGGCAAAAAGCTCGCGCTCGATCCGCGCTGTTTCGTATCGACTTCCGAGGATAAGGAGGGGAGCAAGCTCAACGCCTGCGCGCAGAACATTTTCGAGATTTGGGAAGATACGCAAGGATTTCAGGGGACGCAGATCGTGTTTTGCGATTTATCCACGCCGAAGATGCGATTCGACGAATATGAGTACGGCACGGACTTCGACGCATACAACGACCTGAAACACAAGCTCGTGCAAAAAGGTATTCCCGAACGGGAGATTGCCTTTATCCACGAAGCGAATACGGACGAGCAGAAACAAGCTCTGTTCGATAAGGTCAATTCGGGCGCGGTGCGCGTTCTCGTCGGCAGTACAGAAAAGTGCGGCGCGGGAACGAACGTACAGAAACGGCTCGTGGCATTACACCATTTGGATACACCGTACCGCCCCAGCGATATGGAGCAGCGGGAAGGCAGGATCATCCGACAGGGGAATACCAACGAGAAAGTACAGATTTACACTTATGTCATGGAACGCACGTTCGACAGCTATGCCGAGCATTCGGTCAGCGGCAGGGGCATTCATGTATTCGGCAGGACGAAGGGAGCAGACCTTCGTTCGTTCTCCAAAGACGGGGATATGGAATACTACCAAGACAGGCACTTCATCACGATGACGGGCGACAGGTCAGGGTATTCCCGCCTCGAAAGTTTTGATACACCCGAAATGAAGAGCCTTCTCGAACGCAAGTTGGAGCGGCGGACGGAATGGAAGAACGTGGGCAAGGGCGAAGCGGGGCTTTCGCAGATGGACGATCGCGAACTTCTCGAAAAGGCGTTCTCGGCGAAGAACGGCGATACCGTCAGGCGGCTGTATCACGGCGAAGACCTCAGACACAATCATTCCAATTCGGACATGTCGCTCATGAACTATCTCGCCTTTTACAGCGGCGGCAATGTGGAGCAGATGACGCGCATCTTTGCGACGAGCGGACTTTACCGCCCCGATAAACCTGCAAGTTACTATGAATACACGGCAATCAAGGCGGCTAAGGACACGCCGCATTATACGCCGCCGAAAGCGAGCAATTCCGCACCGAAAGCGGCAAGCGGCGGGAATAGTAAGGCATAAAATAAGCGGCTGCCGAAAGGCAGCCGCAGGGGAAGTGTTATTGGGAAAGAATATCGTCGGCGGTAATCAGAACGGTATTCGGATGAGCAGACGCATATTCCTTTACGCCGTCCGTAAAACCAGATAAGGAGAAAAGATAATACCATACTTCGCCTTGAAGCGATAATTTCTCTTGCAGTTTTTTCAGTTGCCTCATATCGAACGGCTCACCGGTAAATTTACATTCTCCTAAAATGTATTTCGTTTGGGCGCTGTCGGCGGCATAGATGTCGATTTCTTCCGATGTCGTATAAGGCTTTTTACCCTCATCCCGATGTGTGACTTTCCCCCAAAATCTCCCGATTTTGAGGAAGCGGAAGGGCGTTTTTCCCGTCTTACGCAGGTCTCTCAAATAGGAAATGCAGATGTTTTCAAAGGGGGAGGCAGAAATGCGGTGCAGGTTGGGCTTTATCACTTCTTCATAGACGGTTTGCGCCTCGCCTTGTACAAGCTCGGAGAGATAGGGATAGCAGAAAGAATACCAAAAAGCGAAGAAACTATCCGTCAACTTGTATTCGCCCTGTGTTCGTTTGGTCATATTTTTGGAACTTTCCGTAACAGAAAACTCGTGCGTGATGAGCCCAATCTCGATCATCGCCTTCAGATAGGGATAGAGTTTGCTGCTTTCGAGTTGGGAGCGTTCGCTGATTTCATTGAAGCGGCTGCTTCCATAGGCGATGGCCTCGGCAATCGTATTGTAGACGGCAGGTTCGCGGAATTCCTGATGCAGGATATATTCGACTTCGTTAAAGAGTACAGCGCCTTTAGAGAGGATATTCTTGATGATATTGTCGCGCAGGGGAATATTTGCGTCAAACTGAATGAGATAGTGAGGGATGCCGCCAAGGATGGAATAGGCAATGATCTTTTCTTCCGTTGAATAGCGGGGAAAGAATTTGATCGCATCCGAAAAGGGCAGAGGTTCCAGCTTGTAGTTTCCAGTCATTCTGCCATAGAGTGGATTTTTAGAAGAGAGGATCTCATCTTCCATAAAGCTCAGAGAACTACCGCAGATCACAAGCATCAGGTTGGAATGTTTCAGCTTATGATCCCAAAGTGCCTGCAAAATGGATGGAATGCCGCTGTTTCCCTTGCACATATAGGGGAATTCGTCGATAACAATGACGAGCTTTTCCTTCCCCGCAAGATCGGGAAGGCGGGAAAAGACATCCTCCCAATCGGCAAAAGCCTTGATGAAAGAACGGGAATTGCCAAAGGAGAGGACGCATTCGGAAAACTTCACAAATTGTTGTTTATCCGTCGTTTCAGTACAGGCATAAAAAAGATTGGGTTTGTCTTTGCAAAATTCGGTCAAAAGCTCAGTCTTTCCGACGCGGCGTCTGCCATACAGGACGATAAATTCAGCTTTGGGGGAATGATAATGCTCATTCAAAAATTGCAGCTCCTGCGTTCTTCCGATAAACATGGCCGACCTCAACAGAATTTAGTTTAGCATAATCACGATTATGTAAATATTATAGCGCAAGTGAATGACTTTGTCAAGAGGAAAGTTTGTCGAAAAAGAAATAGAAAGGGAAGAATCGAAACGTGCTTCGCTTTCATGCAGATAATATGCTGCGCTCTATTTTATAAATTTGTGGTATTTCATTTAACAGATTTGCGCTGTTTTGTTGCGGTGATTTGCGGTATTTTGTTGGAGTAATTTGCGGTAAAATGTCGAAATATTTTGTGAAAATAAAATCAGGAGGAGAACATGAAAAACAGAGAAAAACCCGAAATACTGATCCCCAAAGGGTATTCGGTGGACGAGATGCTCGATATGGACGGGGATTTATGGGACGAAGCGCCTATCGGTGTGGAGGAGGTAAAAATTCACTTTGAGCGATGAACAGAAAAACACGGCGTATGACAGACTCACGCCGCAGCGTAAGCAGCTCGTGGATGCCGTTCTTAAAAATCTCGAAAAGGGAACGGGGCTGTGGGAGCAGGGCTGGTCGGGCGGAGGTGCGCCGGTCTCGGCGATCACGGGCAAGCAGTACAACGGGGTAAACCGTGTATCCGCTGCTGGTCAAGCAAAATGATGCCAATGCCGTTTTGCGGGTGGCGGCATATTGCCGTGTATCGACGGACAGTGAGGATCAGCTTGAAAGTTATGCTGCACAGGTTTCTTATTATACGGATATTATAGGAAAAAATCCTCGGTGGAAATTTGTCAAGATATACGCGGACGAAGGAATAACGGGTACGCTTGCCAAGAAGCGGAAACATTTTTTGGAGATGATCCGCGACTGCGAGAAAGGAAAGATAGATTTGATCCTGACAAAATCTGTCGCGAGATTTGCCCGAAATGTCGTGGATAGTCTGCGGTATGTGCGGCAGTTGAAAGCAATGGGGATCGGCGTCTATTTTCAGGAACAGAATTTAGATACCCTGAAAATGGAAAGCGAAATGGTGATCGGCTTTCACAGCGTCATGGCGCAGGCGGAGAGCGAAAACATCAGCGCCAACGTCAAATGGGGAATTCATCAGCGGATGCGCACGGGTACGTATGCTTTCCGATATAACATTTTGGGTTATTGGAAAGGGGAAGACGGCGAGCCGGAAATTGTTCCCGAAGAAGCCGATATTGTGAAAGAGATTTTCCAAAAATACTTTGCGGGGGATACCACATACCAGATCAAATCCTATCTGGAAGGAAACGGATATTTGACCAAAAAGGGGAAAAGCGTATGGAGCAAAGGGAACATATACAGTATCCTTACGAACGAACGGTACTGCGGCGATGTGATTTATCAGAAAACATACGTTGAAAATTGCATCACAAAAAAGGTAAAGCGAAACCGCGGAGAATTGACAAAATATTTGGTCATGAATAATCATCCTGCAATCATTGATCGCGATACCTTTAAGATGGCGCAGACGGAGATCGCCCGCAGGGGAAGTATGCGGAAGGTATCCGATAAAACTATTACGGAGCAGGGAAAATACAGCGGTAAGTTTGCTTTGACCAATCTTTTGATCTGCGGCGAGTGCGGCAGCCTATACAGAAGGCGGACATGGGTACGGAACGGGGTAAATCGAAAAGTGTGGCGGTGTATGAGCCGTGTCGATCACGGAACGAAATTTTGCAAAAGTTCGGTCACGCTCGATGAAGAAAAACTGAAAAAGGCGATCTGCCGTGCATTGACGGTTGCCGTCAGAGACAGAAAAGAAGTTATGGATTTGATCGTCTCCAATCTCTCTTATGCTTTTACGGGAGAAAACGATGTGTTGGATACCTATGCCATAGAGAAACAGATGGAAACGATCAAGGGAGAAATTGACGGAAACATCGAATTGCTCGAAAGAACGGAAGGGGATAAGGGGAGGATCGAGAAGATAATCGAATGGCAGACAAATGAGCTGGCTGCCTTGCGGGAACAATTAAAACTTGCGCAAGCTAAAATCGAGAGCAATCAAAGCGTCAATACAGAAGTAGAACGTATCAAAAAATTATTGACCGATGATTCTTTGAACTTCGATTTGTACGACGATAGGACGGTGCGGCTGTTGATCGAGTATATCCGCGTAATGGAAGAAGGAAAAATCATGATCATGCTCAAAGGCGGAATTACGATAGAGGAACGGGTAGAGTAAAATATCGGGGGCAAAGAAATTTGCCTCCGATATTTTTATATCGTATATTGTTGATTTTTGTAGTGCAATTTGATATTATATAGGCAATCAAAGTAGCAGCGTGTGTAGCCTTTTCGTTCACAAATCACATTTTGAGAGTTGTTATCAAAAAA
>NXNN01000036.1_pt1 | contig 25698 bp, 22 predicted proteins | sample 2041041 | NCBI WGS metagenome assembly NXNN01 (sample SAMN07660617, study PRJNA407663) | chicken gut metagenome | isolation source: caecum content treated with Lincosamide | host: Gallus gallus domesticus | place: Czech Republic: Brno | collected 2016 | reverse complement strand
CTGCCATGCGCCAAAGTCGTTAAATCCCTGCGTGAAATCGCTCATTTTCAGCGTAATTTCCATCAGGAAGTTTTCCGAAAGATCTTCGGGAACAGGGAGCTCCTGCTGCCCGTTCCACGCGTTGCCGACCAATACCGTGGCGCCCTTGCCGATCGAAATGACCTTCGTAAGCGTAATCTCGACCGTGCCGCCGCTTACGGGAACGTTGATCTCCGTCGTGCGGTAGCCGTCTGCCGTGACGGTGTAGTCGCCTGCGACCATTTCGGCGGGCGCTTCTTCGCCGACCGTATAAGTATAGGTGGCTGCGCGGCTCGTGAAGGTGATCACGGTGCCTTCCGCAACGGCTTCCGACGTTTTACCGTCCAGCGCGATGCCGTTTACCGTAAGCGTGACTTCAACGGGCATATAGAGCTTAACGCCGTCTTCCGTCGTCTGCTCGCCGTCTTCAAACCAATAATTCGTGCCGTCCGTATAGTAGGCATAGTTGCCCGGCACTTCCGCCGTCGCTTCCTTTGCGGGAACATATGTAAGTTTATCCGCCTTGACGGAAGAGAATTTCCATTCCACGCCGCAACCGTAGATAATAATATCTGTAGTGGCGTCGGCGCAGGCGATCGTTCCGATCTTCACCCACTCCGCTTCGGCATTCTGCACGAACAGCGTCACATTCGCGCCCGTGCGGACGAGGCGCATGTTCACGCCGCTTTCTCCGCGCATGAGCGTATTGATCCAATCATATGTATGGCCGTCTGCGCCGAACCGCGTTTTCCCTTCGTCGCGGATGCCGCCGTCCGTCAAATCGAAGATGTTCGCCTCATTGCTCGGCAGGAAGAACAGGAAGCCCTCGTATCCCCTTGCCATCTGAACGGCGATACGCTGCGACGCCCATTCGTCATTCCCCGACGCCTGCGAATTCGTGATATTTTTGACGTTGAATTCAAGAACAACACCCGTGCTTCCGGCAATGTCTTCGGAGAGAACAAGTTCTGCGGAGCCTGACCACGCCGTGTTCTGATAATCTGCAACGCTGCCCTTGATGGTGACGGAAGCCGTCGTGTCGTCCACCGTCACTTTGTCATTCGAACCGTAGGCGATGGTCGCATACAGCGCAAGCGTACACTCGCCCGTACCCTGCGCGACCGTAAACGTGCTGCGCCTGTATCCGTAAAGTTCCACCGTATATTCGCCGACAATGATGGAATCAAGCTCCAGCGTTCCGTTGCTTGCTACGGCAAGCCCCGTATACTGATTTGCGGAATATGCGCCGAGGAGGCTGAGTTCCCCGCTGATGGCGGCAAAATCGGGCGACTCGACCTTGTTCCCCGCCGTGTCGTGCACTTCGACCGTGACCGTGACCGTCTGCTCGACGAGCTGTGCGAGCACGAGGTCTTCGCGGTCGATCTCTTCCTTGCCGTCAATGTCTTCGTAGCAAGTATTGCACTTGCTGCATTCGTAGTGGGCGCGCATCCCTTCCGCCGAAACGGTCGGCTCGACGGCATTTACCCATTCGATGTCATGCCCCGCCGGAAGAGTGACGGACGCAACTTCTTTCGTGCCCGCCTCGTCCGAAAAGTTCAAATTGCAACGGGAACACGACCAATATTCGATATTGCCGGCCTCCGTGCAGGTCGCTTCGACCGCCTCATGGTGGGTCATGTCATGCCCCAGCGCCGCGATCGTGACGTCCGCATCCGAAAGTTCGGTTTCGGCATTCTCGTCCGCAAACAGTTTTCCGCAGTGCGAGCAGAGGTAATACGCCTCATGTCCCGCATCGGTGCACGTTGCCGCTACTTCCCCGACGTAGGTCAGCGAATGCTCCTCTTCGGCACATGCCGCGAAAACGCCGAGCGACAGCGCGAGGAGCGCCGCCGTGAACAGCACGGCAAGTTTCTTTTTTCCCTTCATAATTTCCCTCCTGTGATTTTTAAGCCGCAAAAGCGGCTGTTATTTAGTTTATCCGTCTTTCAGGCGTTCCGCACGAATTCGGGGCGAACCGTAACGTCTCCCTGCGAAGTGAACGAGTAAACGCTGCCGACGACATCCTCCGCTACGTCTTCTCCGTTCACATAGAGGTGCGCAAGGCGCCAGCCATCGTCGGGCGCGATGTTCAGGTTAACGATGTCGCCCGTGATCGTCCAGTCGTACCCCCACTCTTCGGTGACGGTGCCGCCCTCCGCTTCCTCGATCGTAAGGTCGTTGGAGACAAATCCGTTGCGGTCGAATACATACCCCGAATTCGGCTTGCCCCAGCCGTTGAGAGAGCTTTGTTCGCCGCCGAAGTTATACCATGTGCGCAGATCCGCAATGGCACTGCCGTATTCGTCGAGCGTGGCAGAGATCATCGTAGGATTGAAGTATACCGTGGAGGTGCATTCGCTCCTGCCGAACAGGGCGTAGGGCATAAAGTATTCGACATAGTACTCGTAGCATTCGCCCTTGGTGATGTCTCCCACCCGCCGAACGGCGTGTACGGGGGTGACGTCCTCTGCCGTATACATGACCTGCAGACCGCCCGAAACGAACTCGGAGATCTTGAACACGTTTGCGGCGGTATTTTCGATCTCGTACACGTCGTCGCCTGTCGTTGTCGTATCGCCGAAGGCAAAATAGCCGCTGAAACAGGTCTGGTTGCCCGTGGCGACGGAAGAGCTGTACACGGCGGCGCGGCTGTCGACGATGTGCGCCGCGATGACAATACCCGTCTCCGAGAAATACGTCGTCATTTCCAGCGTGCCCGTCTCCGTCTGCCCGCTCTGCTCTAAAATCTTATTTGCTTTCAGCCAGTTCCTGCCCGAATAAAAACTTTCGTCGAACACGCCGTCAATGTTGATGCCGGGGTCGACAACAACGCTCGAACCGCTTGTATGCAGGATATACTCGTCCGTTTTGTCCGTGACGCGGTAACTGTATTCGGGGCCGTCTACAAAGTTTTCGCTTGTTCCCGCGCAGCCTGCAAAAGCGAAGCAGGCAGCCATCGCCGCAGCGCCGAGAACGACGCTGATGCGTTTTACGATTTTTTTCATGATCTCCCCTCCTTACGCCTGCGTATCCGCAAATTTACCGACGAGCGCCACTTCCGCGACGCCGATGCTCTCTTTGCCTTCCGGCACTTCCACGGTGAAGCGGATCGCCTTTACGTTTGCAAGGCTTGCAAATTCTGCATAGCACCCGCCGCCGAAGATGGTGTAGTACTGCCCGGTCACGATGTTATAAATGCTGTTGCATTCGCTGCTGTAGTTGAGTTCGGGGATCAGATACACCTTTTCCTGCCCGTTCTCTTCGCAGACGAAGGCGATGTTTCTGATGCTTTCAAACATCGTTTCCTCGGAATTGGAGTTATAGAACATGATGCCGCGAAGCTCGCGCGGGCTTTCCAGCGCAATCTCGAAGGTAGACGTCTGCACGATGCTTGCCGCGGCGGCGTACTTTTCCTCGAACGCCTGGCTGCAAACGGTGAAACAGGAGAACAGGCCGTCGATCATGCGCTCTGCCGAGCTGCCCTCGGCAAGTTCGCCGCGGATGAGCTGAATACTCTCCATCGCGCCCGAAATATCGCCGTATTCCCCGCCGATGCCGAAGGACGGCTGGGTGGTGACGGTCGGCCCGTTGACGTGCATAACGTCGAGCGGCTGCCCGTCTGCGCCTTCCGCCGTGACCCACTTTACCTCGTCGAAACGTACCGCCCTGTCTGCATAGGTGTAGAGATTCGTGTGCGCATGATAGGCGATCATCAGTTTCTGCTCACCGTCTACGTTCACCGTAAAGAAGGAGTGATGCCCGGGGCCGCCCACAGCGTGGTTTTCGCCCAGATCGTTGCTCAAAAGCATGCCGTTTTCCTCGTCGGAAAGTTTGCGGAACGGGCCGAGCGGACTGTCGGAAACCGCCTGCATGACGCCGTAGGAAGATTCCAGATAAGAGCCGATGGAAAAGGTGAGGTAATACTTGCCGTTGTGTTTGATCATGAACGGGCCCTCGTTGCAGTAGGAAGCCATCTCTTCGTAGTACACCCCGTCAACCGTTCCGCCGTTCATATATTTCACATAGTCGTCGATCGTATAGTAACCGCAGGCGGTGAGCGTTTCGTACGTCGACCAATCGGGCGTAAGCCAATCGGTCATCTTTACCCCGGCGATCGCGCCGGGCGTCTGCGACCAATAGAGATACTTCTCGCCCGTATCGGGATCAATAAAGGGAGAAAAGTCGATGCAGCGCACCCACCCTCCGTCGCCGTCCACATAGCCGCGGTCAACGGTATAGATCGAATTGCCGGAAGTGTCCGGAACCCCCGAGGCTTCAAACGCCGCCATGTACGACGCATTGTCAAACAGAGCATATTTCGCATACGACTGCGGGTAGGAAGTGTTTCTGTCGTCAAAGACAACGGGAACGAACGGCCCCGACGCTTTTTCGGACGTCGCCACGATCGGCATATAGTAGGGAGCGGATTCCCCTTCGCCCGCCGCCTTATCTGCGGGCGGATTCACGGTGAAAAACGCATAATAAAGGCCGTCCTCTTCATCGTAAATGACTTCGGGCGCCCACAGGGCGTCGGAACCCGACAGCTCTTCCGGAAAGGATACGAAACTGCCGCCGCTCTCCCAGGTCACAAGATCTTTGGAGCGGGAATAGGTGAGCCCCGTCACATACGCGTAGTAGTATCCGTCGCGCGACGTGTTGTCCAGAACAAGCGGGTCTGCGCCGCCAAGGTCGGAACTGTTCCGCCGCCAAAGTTCCTTGTTGTAATAGGGCTTGTTGGGGTCTGCCAGCTCTTCATAATAGGTACCGTCGTAATAGGAGAGTTCGGTCGCCGCCTGATAGACGGTCTCCGTCTGCTCTCCGCACGCTGCAAACAGCGGGAAACACATGAGTGCGGAAAGCCCCGCCGCAATGATTTTTGTCAGTTTCATTCAATTTTCCTCCTGATGATTCTGCCGGTTTGCGCAGCCTTACTCTTTTCCGCCGCCGATGTTGATGCCCTCGATGAAGTACTTCTGCATGCCGATATACAGAAGGATGAGCGGGAGCATGGATATGAACGCGGCGGCGCACTTGGCGTTGTTGTAGCCGTTCCCTTCGCTGAGCATTCCCGTCAGTTCCGAGAGCGCGAGCTGCAGGTTCCAGAGCGACTTATCGTTATACAGATACATGAGCTGCGCCGAATAGCTGTTGTAGCCGCCCACGAACGCGAACAAAAACTGCGCGAGGATCGCAGGCTTGCCGAGCGGCAGCGCGATGGAAAAGAACAGCCGCACCGTGCCCGCGCCGTCGATCTTCGCCGCTTCCACGACCTCGTTGGACAGCGCGCTGTCGTAATAGGTGCGCAGAAAGAAGATGGTGCCGGCGCTGCCGAACAGCCCGGGGATGATGATCGGCAAAAGCCCGCGCGCTCCCCCGACCCAGCCGATGTTCACATAGAACAAATATCCGACGAACCCGAACGCCCCGAGCGGCAGCATCATCGTGAACACGTTCGCAAGGAAGAATATCTTTCTGCCAGGGAAACGGAATTTGGAATACACAAAGGCGACCAAAGCCGAAACAAACAGCGAAACCACCGTGGGAACGAGCGTCTGCCACATCGTATTGAAGAACCCGATAAGCAGCGACGGCACTCCGTTCACGGCGTTGGGATCGAGCGTGAAGATAAGTTCATACCCCTCCGCCGACCATTCATAGGGAAACAAATGGAATTCGCTTGCCCCTATCTCGTAATCGGACATAAACGATGTGCAGAAGATGACGAGGAAGGGAACGAACAGGATGAGCGTATAGAGTACCAGCGCAATATAAGTGACGAGTTTTGCAACGGGAAAACTCTTTTTTGCCTTCACTTGGCGAATCGTTTTTTCCATATTACAGATCCTCCAACGAAAGAATGCGCTTGCGGATGAGGTACACGGACGGGATCATCATGACGATGAACAGAAGCCAGCTCAGGATGGAGGCATACCCCATGTTGCCGAACTGCACGCCCTCTATGTAAATGTAATACATGAGTGCCAGCCCCGCATTTTCCGGGCCTGCGTACCCGTCCCAGCTCATGGGCGCCATGATCCGCGCCGCATCGAAGGTGGTAAGCCCCGCCGTGATGCCCGCAAGAACCAGAAAGAATGTGATCGTGGAAATGCCGGGGATCGTGATGTACCAGAACTTTTGGAAAGCGTTCGCGCCGTCCAGCTCCGCCGCTTCGTACAGCGCGGGGTTGATGGACTTGAACGCCGAACAGTACATGACGATGCCGTAGCCGGGCGCCTGCCAGATGACGGATATAAAGATCGCCCACGTCAGCGTGGAGGGATTTTCCATGTTGTTCAGCCAGTCGATGGTCGTGCCGAGCAGCGAATTGAGCGCGCCGTTCCAACCGAAGATGACCGTCCACATGATGGACACCGCGACCGAAGAACAGACATACGGGATGAAGTAGAGCGTCTGAAAGAGGCGCGTCCCCTTCACGCTTTGGCTTAAAAACGCCGCCATGATGATCGCAATCGTCAGCGAAGTAAACTGTGCCAGCACCATGACGAGCGTCACTTTTATGGACTGCCAGATGGTGCCGATGTCCTCCCCGATGCGGATAAAATTGGCAAAATCGTTCCATTTGAGCGTATCGAGCTGGTTGTATTCCATCTCCCCGAACATCGCCATGATCGAAAAAACGATGGTGAATCCGTTAAAGACGAGAAAAGCGAGCAGCGGAATAGAAACAATGATCCAGCATATAACGTTCTGCTTGGTAAAAACCTTGTTTTTGGGAATCCGTGTACGCCCCGACCGGGCGTCCTCTTCCTCCGGAAGCGCGGCTGTTTTGGTCAGTTCCATGTCAGAACCTCCCGTTGAGGTAGATATTGACATCGGAAATCGCCCTGCCTGCGGCGGCGCCGTCGCCTTCCATAAACTTCGCGATCGTCATATAACCCGCTCGCAGCTGACCGTTGAAGGAACCGGACCAGTCGTTGACCCATTCGCCGTTTTCAAAGTACGCCCAGTCGCCGATCTCGGCGCCCTGCGCCTGGAATGCCAGCGCCCAATAGTTCTTGCCGCCTCCGATCTCGTAATAATCGTCGGACATCGCAAGGGAGGTCTGGTTGGGAACGTCGCTCATCTGCATGACGTACCGCTGCCCTTCCTCGCTTGCCGCCCAGCGGATGAACTTCCACGCCGCGTCCTTCAAAGAAGCGTCCGAACGCGCGGGGATGACGAGCGACGTAAAGCCGGCGAAAGCCGCGTTGCGCCCGACGAGCGGCGTGCCCGTCGCCTCGTCTGCGGCAAGTTCGCCCGTGTAGACTTCATTGTCATACGTTTCGCCGATGACTTTCAGATATTCGTTCTCAAACGTCTCTGCCCCGTCATAATAAACGCTGCCGCCCTCATACTCTCTCCACTGCTGCGCGGGCGCGATGTCGTACTTGCCGCGGTAGGAAGTTTCCAGCGAGGTAATCGCCGATTCGCCGCTTGCAAGAAGGGCGATGTCGCCGCTCACAAGGCTGCCGGCGGCGTTATCGTTGGAGAACAGCCCGATGCCGTAGCCGTCTTCGCCCTTGCCGCCGTTTCCGCCCACGGGGGAGGAGAGACGGACGAACTCATAGAGCGCGTCGTAGGTCGAAGGGAGTTCGTACACGCTGCCCGCGGGCGCCGCTTCCGCCGCAGCGCGATCCTGATAGGCAACGACGTCCCCTGCGCGATAAGTCTTATCGTTCAGCTCCAGCGTTTCGGAAAGGACGAGATAATTTGCGCCCTTATCCGCCACCGAAAAGTCGTAATTTTCGCCGTTCCAGGCGATGCAGTCGCCGCCCACCGACCACGCGTACGCGAACCACCAGTGCGTTCCCGAACCGTACGTCGTGGGAGAGTCGGGATTATATGCGCTGCTCCTTGTGAACATTTTTGAGAGATAGCGGAACTCTTCCCAGTTCATCGGAATGCGGTTGTTGAATACTTTATACACAGGATCCCCCGCAAGATTCTCGGAAGAAACTGCGCCATCGAAGGGCGATTCTTTATATTCCGCGTAGCCGTGCGGCTGTACTTTGGCATAGGTACCCGTACCGTTCAAATCCTCTTCCGCAACGGAAATGATATTGATGTCCTGATCTTCAAAGGCGGGGAGGCTGTAATAATACGCCATCGGATCCGCGCCGAAAGGTACGCCCTGCAAATCGGCGCCTTCGCCCGCCATGCGGATGCCGTTTTCGCCCACCTCTTTATCGATGCGGAAGGTCTGCGTATAGGCTTCGGGGATACCCTCTTCGGTATAATCGCCCGGATCGTTCGCATAATAATCGGAAAGATCGGTAAAAAGCCCCTCGATCGCCCACGATTTGAAGTTCTCGTCCGTCACCGTAAGCACGTCGGGCGTATCGACATAGAGTGCCGTGCGCTCTATGTTCTGGCGGTTATCGCCGTCGACATATACGCCGTCCTCGATGCCCTGTCCCTTGTTGTAATCGTCGATCATGTTCTGCATGATGCGGTTTTCCGAAATAGACGCCGTGTACCAGAAACGGATCGTCGTCTGCCCTTCCTGCGGGCCGCCGCCGCAGCCGACAAGCCCAAAGGCCATACCGCCTGCGAGCAACGTACCGAGTACGATCGCCGTAAGTTTGCCAAGTCTTCTCATTTTTCACCTCTTACTGATTTTTTATTTATTGTAATGCAGGTCAAAACGCTGATAGTGTCGTTGTCCGATTCGTTCGTCAAGCTCAACGATCATCTCGACGATACCGCGAACGTTCTGTTCCCTTGCCGTTCCTGCGGCGGACAGTCGTCAAACCCGACCGTGCTTGCAGTCAGTACACCCGCGGCGAAAAGCGCCGCTGCTTTGAAATGTTGCATCATTTTACCTCCATTTGATTTTTCTTGCTTTATCTGCAACCGGAAGGTCATATTTTCCGGCGTATTTTTCAGCGATAGTCAATATTTCTTTCTTTGAGCCAGGCGAAAGGATCGTCCTCCCCGCCGCTCCTGCGGTATTCTCCGGCGCTGATGCCCTTGACCTTTTTGAAGACGCGCGAAAAATACTTTACGTCCGCATACCCCACTTCGGCGGCGATCTCCTCAATGCTCATAACGTTGCTCTGCATGAGTTTTTCACAGGCAGAGGACACACGGAAGCGGTTGAGATATTCGGTGAGCGACATCCCCAGAAGTTCGGAAAACAAATGTTTCAGGTAATCCGGCGATATATAGGCATCCGCCGCCACCGACCCCACATCCAATTCACGCCGATAATTGTTATTGATATAGATGAGGATATTGCGAAGGCGCTGAAATTTTTTCGACTGCGATTCGTTCCTTCTGTTCAGCGTCCGCAGCATATCCTCGATGAGATAACTGATAAGCAGCAAAAAATACCCGGAACAGCGAAGGCTCTGAACCTCGCTTGCATCGTAAGCTTCGATCATATCACCGAGCAATGCGCGAAATCGATCAAAATGACGGCTATGAACAAACGGTCTTTCTTTGTCATATCCACATATGGAAAACAAATCCTCCGCGTTGTCACCCGTAAAGTCGATCCAGTCATATCCCCACGACCGTTCCGGATCGGGACGGTATTCGTACTTCTCCCCCGCGAACAGCAAAAACGAATCGCCCTTCTGCAAGACGACTTCCTGCCTCTGCCCATTCACCTCATAGACGAGCGTTCCTTTTCCGCCTATAATAAAGTGCAGCGAATAATATTCCCTCGTACGCCGCTCGATCTTTTTGTCCGGGCTGCACCACTCCTCACAGCACCGCAGGACGGAGATCCGGTGCCGTTCATGGTTGAACAACGCTTTTCCGTTGACATCTACTTCGATATAACTCATTTCTCACTCTTTCCTTTTCGATTTAAATCCTTTTGTGCGTTGTCAAGGACAACGCACAAGGGATCCCTTGGGTGAATTATACTATTAAGTGCAACAGTGAGAGAATAAAAAAAGGAGTTCATACAAATCTGTGGTAAAATAGAGTTGCGAAACTAATTTACACCAAGGAGATCTGTATGAACTACCACCATTTTACCATAGAAGAACGCTGTTGTCTACGAGAATACTACGTCAAAGGAAAAAGTTATCGGGAAATCGCAAGACTGTTGGGCAGGAACGTCAGTTCGGTATCGAGAGAGTTAAGACGGAACTGTACCTTTTTCAGGGATATACCCAGATACTACCCGTATACGGCGCAAAGAAAAAGCGACTTGAGAAACAGTTACCGCCACCGCGGGATGTTCTGGAAACAGGAGGTGTTGGAGTACATAGACGAAAAGTTATCCCAAACGTGGTCGCCCGAACAGATATCCAATACCCCGTGCGGGATGAAGATGCCGTCGTTCAAGACAATCTACCGCTGGATAGACGAAAGATATTTGCGTTCCACCCTGAAAAATCTGCGGAGGAAAGGGAAAACCCGTAAACGCATGGGCACTGGCGGAAGGTTCACGACGGGGAAAAGCATACGCAAGCGGGATAAAAGCGTATATAACCGCAAAGAGTTCGGACATTGGGAAGCGGACACGGTGGTATCTGGGCAAGGGAAAAGCAAAACATGTTTTGCTACGCTTGCGGAGAGAAAGACGAGATATTACATCGCGATCAAGATACCGGACAGAAAGGGAGAAACGATGGCGAAAGCGATTATAGACGCGCTTTCCAAGTTTCCCGAAGGAGCGGTAAAGACGATCACCTGCGACAGAGGCAGCGAATTTGCATGTTGGAGGGAGATAGAAAAAGCCTTGCACTGCGATATGTACTTCGCCGACCCGTATTGTGCATGGCAGAAAGGAACGAATGAAAACTTGAACGGACTGCTCAGGGAATTTTACCCAAAGGGAAGAAACCTATCGAGAGTGAGCCCTGCAACATTAAAAAAGAACCTGGCGCTTATAAACGCCAGGCCCAAAAAAGTTTTGCAATACCATACTCCGCAAGATTTATTCGAACTAAATCTCTCTATCTGTTGCTCTTAAGTTGACAATTCATCCCTTGTGCTGACCGCATTCGTTCTTTTTTCATGTTTCATTATAATTTATATCTTTTCCCCGTCAATAGTTTTATTTCAAAAAGACACAATAATCCACCTTTTCCTTGAGGATTGAACCATCACTCTTATTCCCAACGGATAATTCAGGACAAAAGGAAGCCCTGCCGAAAGTTTGTATCTCGGCAGGGCTTCCTTTTGGTTTTGAATTTCCTTTTATTCCTCTTTCATGCCTATCACCATAGCCGGCAGTTCAAACTCTGTTTTTTTGATAATTCGCAAAAAAGCAGCCATAAAATATTATCTTTGCCCCACGTTCATAAGCGCTCGTTTTAGCCGCATACATAGCAAAAAACCTTGAAAACCGTACTGTTTTCAAGGTTTTTTTGTTTTGCAGCTTTTTCGTCTGCAATCATGGCATTCACGGTGAAAAATGCTATAGTCTCCCTTTCGGAAAACCGTTTTACACGATTTCATTTTCACTATAAAAATTGCCGTAATAACAAATTTTTTCTGTCTAAAAGCGTCTAAATGGCTTTTTTATATTATAATATTCACCAATTATAATCAAGCTCATATAAAGAAAAATCGAGGATAAACCTCGATTTTTCTTTATCTTTCCACAGTTCCCTCGTTTCCCGTAGCTCTGCTCGTGCGCCTTCGGCAAGCCCTTGTACTCGTCCAGATTCATCGTGCGGATCTGCGAATAATCCGTACCTTTCTCCTTACGGTCGGCAATCATTTTGGCGTATAACCCGAGCGGCGTCGTACCCGTGGCAAGCCCCAGCACCGCTTTCGGGTTCTTCTTGACCACTCCCAGCATGATCTCCGCCGCTTTTGCCGAAAGTTCCTCGTAATCCTTTGCTACAATCAGTTTCATATCCTGTTTTTCTGATAATTCGCAAAAAAGCAGTCATAAAATCTTATCTTTGCTCCACTTTCCAAAAATACTCGTTTTTGCCGCTTAAACAGCAAAAAGCCATGAAAAACGCATTGTTTTTCATGGTTTTTTTGTCTTGCAGCCTTTTCGTCTGCAATCATGTCTTGGTAGTACAAAAAAGCTGTCATTAAATAATCAAATGTATTATTAATCTTCGCTTAGAAATTTAGATATATCAACTCCTTGTAATCTTAAAACATCTCCTATAGTTGTAGGCTTGTCATTCTTGTCTATATAGGTTTGCTGTTGTGCAGTCAGTTTGGAATTTTCACTCATATTCTACTTCCACCTCCTGTATCAGCACAGGCTCGCCGTTGTCATAGCCGGCGTCGTCCGTATCCATAACTTCTTCGAGATCATACCCTTCCGCCACTTTAATCACGGGGGTATCCCTGATGTGCTTCTTTTTCATTCTTCTTCTCCTTAATTTTGCATAATTCGTTGAAAACTTGCTTTGTTTTACATACAAGTTTTCAATAGACTATTGACTTTTTGTTTTTGATTGGGTATAATATTACTGCAAAGTTTCTTTGCATACAAACCAAGTTTTCAGTGGAGGATGCTATGAACAACATTGCAGAAAACAATCGCGTTATAAAAAGAGACCGCTATCTCAATAAAGTCATCTCCTATATGTGGGACGGTCAGATCAAAGTTATTACCGGCATTCGCAGGTGCGGGAAGTCATATCTTTTGGATAAATTGTTCAGGCAACACCTTCTTGACCAAGGCGTTGACTCTTCCCATATTCTTTCGTTTGCACTCGATCTCGCAAAAGACATCAAATACCGCAATCCTCTTGAACTTGCCGCGTGCGTGCGCAACACCGTAGAACATTCGACCGAGCAATACTATTTGTTCGTTGATGAAATTCAAATGTCCGATGAGGTGGAAAATCCCTATAACAAAAATGGAAAACCCATTACCTTTTACGATGCATTGAACGATCTGAAAACTCTTCCCAACCTCGATATCTACGTGACCGGCAGCAATTCCAAAATGTTGTCTTCGGACATTCTGACCGAGTTCAGAGGCAGAAGTGACGAGATTCGCGTCCATCCATTGAGCTTTTCGGAATACTACTCTGCCATCGGCGGCGATAAAACCGAAGCGTTCGATGACTACTGCTTTTACGGCGGTATGCCGCTGATTCTTTCGCGCCCCACCGAGAGCGATAAAAGAAATTATCTGTCCCGTCTGTTTTCGGAAGTGTACCTGAAAGACATCGTGGACAGAAAGAAAGTAAAACGTGAAGACGTACTCTCCTCCATTCTTGACCTGTTATGCTCTTCGGTAGGTTCTCTGACCAACCCATCAAAGATTGCGAACGCACTCAACACCAAGCAAAAACTTTCAGGTGAAAATACAGTTTCAAACAATACCGTCAAAGCATATCTCGACCACTTGATAGACGCATTCCTTTTCAGCGAATGTAAGCGTTTTGACGTGAAAGGGAAAAACTACTTTGATTATCCCAACAAATACTATTGCGAAGACGTAGGGCTCAGAGCCGCGCGGATCGGATTCCGCCAGCAAGAACTCACCCATATCATGGAAAATGTCATCTACAACGAATTGATCATTCGTGAATGCAGTGTAGACATCGGCATCGTATACTCGTCCGAACACGACAGCAAAAACCGTGCCATCCAAGTAGCGCGAGAGATTGACTTTGTTGCAAGTTCGGGCGGCAAAAAGACGTATATCCAATCGGCGTATGCGCTGCTGACCGAAGAGAAGAGTTTGACTGAAAACAAGCCCCTCTCTCTAACCGGCGATTCCTTCCCTAAAATCATTGTCAGAAACGATATTCGCAAGCGTTGGTATGACGAAAACGGCATCTTGAACATTGGCGTCATCGACTTTTTACTTGACGATTCCCTGACTTAATCATATCTTCTGCTGATCGGGCATCTTTTTGGGGATGCCCTTTTTTATGCCTTTCCGAACCCGACTGCCTTTTTAGGCGACATGCCAATCCCGTTTTTTGCCCCGATATTTTGTCGAATGCAGTCGACAATAACTCATTTTTTTCATTTTTGTCGAATGCAGACTGCTCCGTTTTCATAACAATGATCTACGTCGATGCAGAAAATATTATCCTTTCCGTCAAGCGCATAGGCTAACGTGTCTCCGCCGTTTGCTCGCGCATACTTGCACGCCTCCTCAAAGCTCGTCCACGTTTCGGGATTATCGCTCTCCGCAAACTTGCCCGTTTTCGGATTGATGAGATACTTTTCGACTCTTCCCGTATCTTCTCTGTAAAGGAATCTTTACTTTCTTGCCGTATCCCGGTAAGCACAGGTCAATATCGTATTTCGTACAAATAAACCATCCGTTCGTTTCGTCAAGGTTTAATCCCTCATAAGTTGTACCGCATAACGGGCACACAATGTCTGCCATCTTTCCCACCTCCAAACGACTAAATCAAATCCTTAATAACCTTCACCGCAACTCCCTGCACGTGGCATTCTCTTGTAATTATATCTTTGTACTTGGGATTTTCGGCTTTGAGACGTACCTGATTTTTCTCTGGTTCGGGATAAAATCTTTTCAGAGTGTTTTCATTTTCATCTGTCAGCGCAACGACAATTTGTCCGACCTGAGCATCATCACAACAGCGGATCAGCACCAAATCCCCGTCGTCAATCCCTGCACCTATCATAGAATCGCCATTAGCCCTCAGAAAGAAAAAGTCACCTTTCCCAAACAATTCTTCAGGTAACCAGTAGTACGCTTCAATATTTTCCTCTTCCAACAACGGAACACCGCACGAAACGGATCCGAGAATCGGAATCGTCATACCCCTGCGGCAAAACTTGTCCGTAGTAGAAGTTTTGACCTCCCCGCCTTCATATTGTAGCATGTTCCGATCTGACATCTCGCGTAGGTATCTTGACACAGTCGACGCATTTATCCCTAACTTTTCACCAATCTTCCTTGTCGACGGTTTTCTCCCCTCTTTTTTATATAAAGCATCAAAACACTCTACAATACGTTGCATTAACTTATCATCTTTTTTCCTCATGGTTGCTCCTTACTGCAACGCTCTGTTGCTGATAGGTTTATTATATTACGAACATATGTTTGTGTCAATATCTTAAAGGAAACTTTTTCTCCGCCATACTGTAATGTCGAAAAACCATCACACCTTGACAAATTTTTCTGTCAAGATCCTATTATGCTATTGCTTTTTTTCAAAAAAATAGTATACTATTGTTTAGGTGATAGGTAAATGTTGTGTAATAAAACTGTAAAGATTACTTTTTGCGGACATAGAGATATAATTGAATACAATGCGGTTTACAAAGAGCTACTCAGTACACTTGAGCAGTTTTTTATCTTCTCGGAATATAATGGCACTCTTTTAGAATTTTACTGCGGCGGCTACGGAACCTTCGATTCAATGTGTTCCAAGGCAATTTCAGAACTAAACGAGAAATATCCAAAATCTAATATAAAAAAGCTGCTTATTACTCCCTACATTACAAAATCACACCAAGAAAAGATTGATTCCATGCGCAAAAATTACGATGAAGTCGTTTTCCCTCCCCTCGAAACCGTTCCCTTGAGATTCGCAATCCCTGAAAGAAATAAATGGATGGTCAGAGAGTGCGACTACGTAATCGCATACGTTACCCACGGTTGGGGCGGCGCTGCGCAAACACTACATTATGCGTATGTAAAAGGAAAAAAGATCTTCCGAATCGCATCAAATTACGATGTCACTTAAAAAAGCCTGGCGAATTTGTAATCGACAGGCTTTTTAATATAATTGTTTATTTTGTTGACTTTAAGGTTGCGGTTACATACTTATTATATACTCTTATCAAGATTAGTTAGATGCTGATAAAACCTACTACCACTATATTTAAATTCTGAATAAAGAAGTTTTGCTCCTCTATCTAAGTGCGCCTTTAAATATTTCGGAAAATACTCGTCATCGGTTAGCAATTTGTTCTCATGCTGGACTATTAGAGCCTTAAACAAATCGTCATATTCTCCTGATATTGTCTGTCTATTCAGTTCCAAGCCATCAGTGTCGCTCAAAAAATCATCAGTCGTCAATTTTTCTTCATTCCTTATAGACATTGCTATTGCAATTTTTGCTAGTGCAAAAGGTTGCAATCTTGTGCTTAATCCTATCTCTTCAAATATCGACATCGTTTCTTTTGAAGTTTTTAATTTGAATACCATATCTATACCTCGAAATATTTCTCGGGTAAAATCGAAGTCTTCCCATACGTATCTATATTGAGTAAGAATTTGTCAGATACCTTTCCTTCGATCATCTCTTCGTATTGCCCCACTATCTCCTCATCAGTAGACAATAAGAAAATTTGATTAGAGAGCGACATAAAAAATTCACGAACGATTTTATCCCTGTGATTAGAATCTATTCTTGCAAACGGCGTATCAATGAAGAATGGTATGTCTTTTCTGCTTGTCTTTAAGAGTGCCAAATAAATCGACATTATATATACCTGCCTTTCTCCCTGCGAAAAAGGCGCATTGATAGGCGTAGGCAGTTTCACCGAGTCGACGTTTCCAAAACGCAACTGATTTATATCAGTCAGATATTTTGTGCTAAATAAATCCAAGAAGTGTGTCTTCTCGTTTTGCCTCAGATAATTTTCAATTTGCACGAAAGTCACATCAATAAATTTATATGGAATGACATTGATATTCTTGTCTATTACAATGCCATCCAAAAAATTCTCCTTATTTATTATTGAAGTGAAACATCTGATAAACTCTTCTTGCAAAATCTTACCCTGACGCGCAATCAACTTTTCTTCCAATAAGGTATACGCCGCTATTGCCCTCATTGACATGTCACTGATCGACTTGCTCTTAAGCATTTTCTCATATATTTCTTTCGCCTTCTCATACGCGCGCTGTTTTACTAATAAATCAGCCTCTTGTAGTTCTATGTTTTGAGATATTTTTGCAAGTTCAACAGTTAATTGTGCAATACTTTTATCTATGTTTTCTCGCTCGGTCGAATAAGTTTCGTATTCGTCTATAGAGCTTGCATTTAGCTTTTCCCTCAGTTTTTTGCTTTCACTTATCGACGCGGCAATTCCTTTAACCGCCTTATTGATCGCTCCGGCATCAAATTCAAGTTTCTCATAGATCTGACGATATAATTTCTCAATTTGCGCATCTGAAAAATCAAAAAGAGGAACGAAATCTTCGTCGGAGGTTTCTGTACAAATATAATCTATGATTTCTTTTGCAGTATCGCTTGATACTCCTTTTTCGGCTAAAAATTCACCGAGCCCATGTACCAATTCTCTACTTTTAAGTACATCGAAAAATATATTTCTCTTTTTCTGCGTCTGCTCATAATCCAATGCTGCAAGCAGATTGCGCAAATTTTTCTCGACAATAATGAAAGGCAAATAGTGATTCGCTACTTCTTTTAACCACCGGTTCAGCTCCTCACGCTTTGCTTCTTCTCGTGTTAAATCTGTATTGATAGCTTTCCATTCAGAAATGCTCACGCCTCCGGCTTGAGTATATTCTTTTTGCATTGCCTGTATCTTGATTTGGAGTAAATCTATCTTATTTTCAATTTCCTCTCTCTTTTCCTTCAACGAACTTATACTTTCTTCACATGCTTGAACATCTTTCTTTGCGTTTTGATAGATCTCAAAGGCGGCATTATTCAACTCTCTTTTTCTTGAATACCTTTCAAAATTTTCTACCATAAGAGACAATGTATCAAGCCCATATAGTTTCAAGAAGGCATTCTTAAAGTTCTTGCCGCCGTTATTTCCTAAAAAGAATAAATCAATAGATTCCCCGTCAAAAAAATAAAAGTTAAACATGTCTGGAGGAATAATTGAAAGAAGATAATTAGAGAAATCTGCCTGATCATCCTCGCCCAAAACTTGTCCATTCTTTTTGATCAAAAAAAACTCTTCAATAGCTTTTTTATTTTTAATCCATTCTCGATGCAGTGTATATAAATTCCGTTCTTTCCCATCATCAAAAAGTAATTCGATTTCGATGTAAGCCTTGACAGAAGAGTCATATTGCATTTTCATATTGACAAGATTGCCAATTATTGAAAAATATTCCTTACCCGGAGCATCAAACCCCCATACTCTGCATCCATATAAGCAAGTTTTGATAGCCTTAAAAAACGTCGTTTTACCTGCGCCGTTTTTACCTCCAATTAAAACAATATTCTTATTTTTCTCGTCTGTTCTTATATCAAACTGATTTTTATCTACATATGGACCGATATTATATAATACTATCTTTTCAATTTTCATCTTCTAAGCCCGCCTTAATCGCGTCATAGTGTATCCATTCTTGATTTACTAGTTTATCGAATTCTTTTTGCATTTTGGTACTTTTAGCCACGTATTTGTTATTGTTTATGGATACAATTATTTTGGTTATCAATTCAAATGGAATATCGGCATCATCTGCGGAATGTTTTAATTCTTCTATAATTTCTTCATCATACAAAGGCTCTTTGTACTCATCCCACTTTAATTTTTCGCCAAATATCTCATAGTACATATTCACTAATGTACGTCGTGACAAATCTCCTTCTAAATCCCATAACGTATCAATTATTCTCAATTCGTCCATGCTAATCAACGGGAATCCCGTTTCTTTTTGAAGCATTAGCAATCGACGCATAATTTCAAATCTGGCAGTCAACTTAAACGGTCCAAATCCATATTCGCCATTGCTTTTGACATAAATTTTACCATTTCTGCGCTTATTGTCTCTGAACTCCGGATCTTGCCTAATACTTACAAGCCAATTCCTGAAATTTTTGAGAGGAATGAGCTCACTTGCTCCATGATCAATAAAATTTTGAAGCGACTTATCTTCTTTTACAATTGTGCAACACCAACACCCAAACCGCGAATTGCCTGTAACGGGGATTTTATCTTTATCAATTTGACCTACAACGCTTTGCTCTTCGCCCATATCTTCCCCTTGATACAGACTAAAAAGATACTTCATGTCTACGCCCCAAGCACTTATACCGTCATTTCTCAAGAGATACTCCCATACTCGCTCGTTTTTTATTTCCGTCAAAGGATTATAGACGTAAGCTTTTGGTATATCTGAGTGAGGAGTCAAAAGTTTACCAAAGATTTCTCTTGAGGTAATACTTCGCATTCTAGTTATACTTTCAGCCTTTCTAACTCCTAAAAGCAATATAACTTCACCGTATTCTTCAATAATCTTATTGGTAAACCGATTCATTGGAATTATCTTTAAGCGCTCGGTACACCATCTGAATCCCGGAGGTTCCGGCGTAGGATATCCTAGCCCAATAACTAAACTCCAATACGAATGACTGGGATCAGGATATATAATATTTGCTTCTATATTTGCATTGATTTTTTTGGAAAATTCATTTATTTTATGCGAAGAACTGTGCATATATCTTTGCACAATGGGGTTTTCAACACCGGTATCTGAGCTTACAATAAATATCTTTTTCTTGCGTTCATATTCAGGCAATCTCATTACTGTCTCGATAACTAATGAAACCAACAGTGATGAATCTTTACCCCCACTGTACCCTATAAGCCATGGCCTTCCGTCATGCTTATATACATACGTCATTTCTTCTATTATAGATTCGAACTCCTCGAACTTATCTTCTAACTTCATTTTCTTTTGCCACCTCTTCATTCGTAAGTGCAATATTCAGCTTTTGCTTAATTAAACTGCACATTTTTGTTATTGCATCTTCACTTGCAATGATTTTCCCTTGGTTGTCAATTGCTCGTCCAACCCATTCACTATTTGCTCGTAACCAATCTATTTCCCCGAGCCCTTTAAGCTTATCGATGGCTATTTTGTCCTCATAGAAGAAATGCCCTAATCTACCCAAGGCTTGTAATGTAACAGACAGCGTCAAAATATATTCTTCGCGCAACGTACATTTACATAAATACTTTTGATCAAGAAGTCTCCACTCCTTTATTTGAGAAAACACTTCTTTCCAGTATGCCAACAAAAAATCTTTATCACCGTCTACAATCTCGTTTTTTCTAATTATTCTTCGATTTGCCCTCAAAAAGTTTGCTAAAGTAAATAGTTTCGATGAATTTTTACCAAGATTATCTTTTTCTTTGTCTATATATTTATTCAAAAAAGGGATTTGGAAAACGACTTCTTTTACCGCATTTGCTAAGTCATCCCTATAGTCATATAAAGTTGAAAGTGACATAGTCGACTTCACTGCGTGCTTATTCAGGTCAGCAAACATCTGCTGACTTCTTTTTAATCCCTCATCCTTAAAGAGAACAATCGAAATTGTCTCTCTCGCCAGTTCTGGCGCTTCAATCAATGCCGCTTCAATGGCCGCTTTCCGATGTTGTCCATCATTGATTAACAAGACTGACCCCATATCAACTTCTAATATGCCGACATTGTCATCTATTTCCGATGGATGAAATTCAAAAGTACCATCTATTGATGCGGACAGAGCGGAAAAAACGTATGTGTTTTTATTATTTAAAATGTAATCTCTAATTTCGGGAATACGTGCTTCATTTATTCCGCGTTGAGCGCGATATTCCGGCAAAATATATTCCTCTTCATTTTGAAACAATTTTGACAAAAATCCAAGGGGAATCATAGCAATAAAATATTCACGCTGAGCCTGCACTCCTCTAACCACAGCAAACTTATAACTAAATGCCATGTATCATCCTCCAAAAAAATCCGTGATATACTTACGTATATACATAAGTATACCACGGACTCATCAACAAGTCAAGTCCAATTCTTATGTGGCATTAAATTTACAGGTCGTCTATGCTTAAATCTTCATCCGATATACTATCAATCTCGTAGTTATACCCCTCTACGGTTGAAGCAAGAAACTTTTTCAGTCGCTCCATCGTATCGATTTGATCGTCTGTCGCCTGTTCCAACAATTTCGTAACTCCAAAATTTGCGAATTTTGATAGAAACTCTAATTTGTTGATTTTAATATCACATGAAGGATTAAAGGCTAAATTCATTCGCTCTTCTTCCGTATATTCAACCCACGTAGATGTTAATATAGCAGCTTGGAAAAGAAAATCAAGATCTGTATTATGAGGATGCAAAACAGTTCTCGGCACCGTAGGCCTATTATCCTTTTCTTCGTCTGTTTCTTCTCCGGCAATATCTAATTGTTTATCGTACATTATGCCGATTGACATGCTTATAGCATATATGCTGTAATTTGGCTGTAACGCCTGAGGGAAAAACGGGGCAAAAGCATCAAGAGCTTTTCTCCAACAGCCACCTTTTAATGTAACATCAGTCGTTATTTCCATAAAAATCCCTCCTCTATACTTGCCACATTTTGCTCTGCATTGGATTGAATCGTATACACACGCCCGATCTTATCTCCAAAAGCATCTTGCAAATTATCCTTTGATAAAATTATAATTTGCGGAGCATACTCAGGTATAGTGTCTATTACCTTTTGTCTTGGCTCATCTCCTAATTTTGAGAACGGAGCGTCCAAAACAAGTGGATACTCTTTATTTGCCAATATCTCCTCTTCACGCAATAATTTAAATATTCCGCCGATATATGCAAACGAAACTGTCGCAAATTGCCCTTCCGATTTCGATTCGTCGTCAAAGCTGTCCGACACACGTAACGAGAAATCTGTCCCCACATTAACCTTTCTTTTCGCTTCAAGCATTATATCCAGTAGAGATTGAATTGTATTCTCCAGTTTTTTGCTATAAATTTGAGACTTTTCTTTTAGTATCCTTTCAAAATGCTCTTTTACTGCCTCCATTATTTCAATCTTTCTGTCGACAATTTTGTTTGACTCTACAGTAGAACTTAATCTGTCAATTTCTTTTTTTAATTTGTTGACAAGTAGCTTCGCTTTGTTCAGTTCTTCTATGCAACCATCTTTTTGAGTGGTCAGAGATTTAATTGCCTCCTCATCCCTTCTCCTTTCAAGAACAAGTTTTTCATATTGCTTGTCCAACTGCATCCGATCATCTATCTTAGCAATCTCCTCGTCCATCTTTCTTGCATTTTCGAGATCTTCTATTGCATTTTTGATGTACGATTCAATTTTTTCTCTATTGTATTCTTTTCCCCACCTTGCAGCCATATCAGTAAAGTTTCTATAAAGACTATCATATCCCAAGGGCGGCAAATACATATACATTTTGCGAAGATGTTCTTTTTCCTTTTCTGTTAAAGAATTGCCACAAATACATACTTCCTCTTGCAACAAGGCATCAATAAGTTCTTTATTTACTCCATTGATAAGTTGGGATCCCTCTGCCTGAGCTTTAATTTTTTTAGAAGCCTTCTCAATCACTTTGGACATCATGAGCTTAGGAAATACGGAAATAAGTTCTTCCCCAAAATACGCATATTCTTTCTTAGCAAGTTCTAGGTATTTATCTCTAAACGACTTACACTCGTTCCTTTTCACTTCATAGTCGCGCTGCGATTTTGCTTCTCCTATCTGTTCTGAAATTTGTGTAATCCTATCTCTTAATTCATCAATATCGTGTTCAAGTTTTTCCTTGCGCTCCTGCTGTGCATCTCGTGAATTTTGTGCGCTTTCCATCCTCTGTCCCAATGTAACAAGCTCAGAGCTGGAACCCATGGCTGCTTTACTCAAAAATAAAGTTCCCAAAACTGTAGTTTTGAGTTCTGTGCTTCCAATATAATCCACCGCTTTATCATAGATACTTAAATCAAGCATTAAATATAGTGCTTCTTTAAGACGTATTGCAGAATCCTTTCCTTTGGCATTAAGATCTGCAATCATGCTCTCACCATCAAAGAAAAAATAATCTTTAAGCCCTGATGGCAATAGTTGTTCAATCACTTCGTCAGGATTAGGCAAACGCACCCAGTCATCATTGCTTTCTTTTTTTGACACGGTAAAGGACTTAGACAATCGTTTCGTCTCAAAAAGCGTTTTTTGATACACCCACTCCCTACGCATAGAGTAATCAACTCCTGCGTGCTCAAAATCTATCGATCCAATGACGCTAAACTTGCTATCAACAGGTGCATTTCTATCAAGCTCCAAATTGTACATTTTTTCGCTTGCAGTTTTATTAAAACGCACTGATCCATAAATTATCCATTGAAACAACTGATGAAAAGTTGTTTTTCCGGCTCCGTTTACTCCATATATAATGGTTACTTTTCCATCAGTTGAGCATTTTATCGCCCCGGCATCCTTAAAGTTTCTGAAGTTTTGATACTCGACTCTTTTAATCTTCATCTTTTAATGCTGCCTCCAATTCATTGATAATGGCCTTGGACACCGTCTTTTTGTCGGTCGTCTTTGCTTCGTTAAAGTCTTCTTTCACTTTGTTCCGCACAATTTCTTCAACCTTATCTATCATTGTGCTTATTATTTTGTCGTTATTCATCCAAATCCACCTCCGTATCAATTTCAGTATAGAACATTACGTCATCAAGTTGCAACGAATATTCTTGTAATAACTTATCAAGTTCTAACAATTGCTCGTTTTTATTAAGCGCTAACTTGGCATACTCATAAAATCTTCTAAGCTCTATTATTGCCATTTTAGGAGACATCGTTGTCGGCAATACGATTACGTCATATATGTTGGCGCATACTTTCCCTTCATACTTCCTTAAAATTCTACCTCTTCTTTGGACAAACTCGCGATAATCATCATTGCTCGATAATATTAGCGCACTTTTGATAGAAGGAATATTGATCCCTTCGTCCAGACAACGAATAGCAACCAAGGCAGCGATTTCGTTTTTATTAAACATATCGACAAGCTCCATTCGCCTATCCATATCTTCACTCGCGGTGAATTGACTTGTCTTTATTCCCTGCCTATCTAAATGTTCTTTAACGAATTGAATGTGTCTGATCTCATCGTTTCCTTTATCAAATAACCTGCCATCACCACAATAAACTACGAAATGATTCTTATCCTCTACAACCTTCAACAGATCGTCAATCTTATCTATTTTTTCTTCAGCCATAGATAAAATTCGCAATCTTGCTCTTACATATTTTACAAAACTATCCTTGTCTATTAAAACCCCATTCCTAAAACATGCCGCCATTTTAGAGGAAATCTGCGAAAACTTACTTTCCTCTTCTTCTATCGCCCTAACATAGATCGGATAATAATTGTATGGTACAAGAAACTTTTTATCAAGCGCTTCTTCTATTGGTAGACTAAATACTTGTCCGCCAAAAAATGAAATTAAATCAAGTCCTGCTTCGTTGTTTTTACCGTTTACAGGAGTAGCGCTCAACCCAAGCATGTATTTATAGATTTTATGAAGGTCGTCAGATCTTTGTGTAAACCTATGTGCCTCATCAACAATCAAAAGTTTTTCCTCATCGGACAAATTTATCACGTTCTTAAATTTTGTAGAATAAAACGATTTGATTGTTGTAATTAAAATAATTTGTTTCTCCGGCGAGTATTTTTGAGCAATAACCAACTGCCTCGACACACTTGACCACTGTGGATTTTCAGAAGATATTAAAACCATGCTCGCATCTGGAAATGCTCGTTTTACATCCTCCGCCCACTGCTTTACCAAATGTTTATAAGGTGCCGCTATAACAATTAGCGCTTTGTTCTTTTCTACTAACCGTTTTGCGGAATAAATTGCCGTCCAAGTCTTACCTGTACCGGTAGCCATAACATAGAAACCTTTATATCCATTATTTTCCCAATTCTGTATGGCTTGTTTTTGGTAATCATAGAGAACAATTGGAGAATGGCTCTTATTTGCTTGACGTTCTTGAACCACCTTTAAAATACATTGCTTTATAGAGGTTTTAAAATCGTAAACATCTAAGAACTCATTTTTGTTTTCCCACATTCTATCAAACTCAAATACTTCTTCGCCTACGCTATCGCCCTCACCATCAACCCAGCTTCTTACAACTCTAATCTTTTCATAGTTATTTTGATATGCATTTATGGATGAATTTGCCGATCCATAAAAGACTATCGTATTCCCCTCCTTATCGGTTAAAATTCCCAACTTATCATGATATATTCCTATGTCATTTTTAACAGACGCCACCTTAATATCCATAAAGCCACGCGCTATTAGCTCCGATAAAGTGTTTAAGGACACATCATCAAAACAACGTATTTCCTGATCAAAATCTTGTATAAAACGACGGTTTACAATTTCCTCTTTCTTTTCATATCCCAATTGAATAGCCTCTATATCATCGCTACTCAAAGCAGGACTTACAATTAGTTGAATAGTTCCCTTGTTTCGGATAAAACTCGGCAACGAGGACATAAGCAACCTAAAAACAGATGAGGAGAAAAAGCCCACACTCCGTTTATAAGACACCGCTTGCTTTAGGGCAGGGTTTAATAAGGAATCAACGATATTATCCGAACCCTGATTTATGTAACTTTTCTTTATCTGTAAATCCTTGAAACCCATGTCATTCTCCTTCTATATCATCACTGGTTATATAATCTTCGTACAAAATATGCATATCAAGGAAGACCTTTACTTCCTTAACAACTCGTTCTATCGTCTCTGTGTCAAACCTGTCCAATATTCCTTTTGAGTAATATGGCAAAAGTATAAGCGCGAGCAAGTTGTTAAAACCATTTATCGTACAGAAATCTATAAAGCCTACATCTTCTTTATCCAACAAAATATTGCTTATATTTACATTACAATACTTTCTTATTTTAGAAATCCTATAAGGCAAAAACTCAAAATACCTTGATGAAAGATTCTTTTCCTTTTTGCATTCTTCTACCCATGTTTTAATTTGTTCAACAGTATTATAA
>NXNN01000035.1_pt1 | contig 25936 bp, 13 predicted proteins | sample 2041041 | NCBI WGS metagenome assembly NXNN01 (sample SAMN07660617, study PRJNA407663) | chicken gut metagenome | isolation source: caecum content treated with Lincosamide | host: Gallus gallus domesticus | place: Czech Republic: Brno | collected 2016 | reverse complement strand
GCAGAGCGCGGGCGGTGCGGATTTGTTCAGTATCGTTAATAGCGGGTATAAAATTTAATGATAAAACAAATTTCCGCCGTTCGGTTGACAAATCTGCGGTTCGGGATATATAATCGTGGCATAAATTCCGAAGCGGAAAAATATTCAAGGCAACAAAGGCGTTGCGGAACGGGGTTCCCATACGGGGAGCTTCGCCGCGGCGCCTTTTTGTTTTGCATTTTTTATGAGGAGGACGAAATTATGAATGTACCCGAACTGTTCGGCTCGAACGTGTTCAACAGGCAGGTCATGCAGGACAAACTGCCCAAGGAGATCTACAAATCGCTCATCAAGACGATCGACGAGGGCGCGCCCCTCGACATGAGCGTGGCGAACGTCGTCGCCAACGCGATGAAGGACTGGGCGGTCGAAAAGGGCGCCACCCATTTCACCCACTGGTTCCAGCCGATGACGGGCATCACCGCCGAAAAGCACGATTCCTTCATCTCGCCCACCAAGGACGGCAAGGTCATCATGGACTTTTCGGGCAAGGAGTTGGTCGTGGGGGAGCCGGACGCTTCCTCCTTCCCCAGCGGCGGGGTTCGCGCCACCTTCGAGGCGCGCGGCTACACCGCGTGGGATCCGACCTCCTTCGCCTTCGTCAAGGACGGCACGCTGTATATCCCCACCGCCTTCTTCTCGTACAGCGGCGAGGTTCTGGATAAAAAGACGCCCCTTTTAAAGAGCATGGCGGCTCTGAACAAGCAGGCGCTGCGCATCCTGCGGCTGTTCGGCAACACGAGCGCAAAGCAGGTGTTCTCCACCGTCGGCGCGGAGCAGGAGTATTTCCTCGTCGACCGCAAGATGTACGACGCGCGCAAGGATCTCGTATTTACGGGCAGAACGCTGTTCGGCGCAAAACCCCCGAAGGGGCAGGAGCTGGAAGACCATTACTTCGGAGCCATCAAAACGCGCGTTTCCGCCTATATGAAGGACTTGGACGAGGAGCTGTGGAAGCTGGGCATCCTCGCAAAGACCAAGCACAACGAAGTCGCGCCCAGCCAGCACGAACTCGCGCCCGTGTTCACGAGCACGAACGTCGCCTCCGACCAGAACCAGCTGGTCATGGAAACGATGAAGCGCGTTGCAATCCGCCACGGGCTGTACTGTCTGCTGCACGAAAAACCGTTCGCGGGCATCAACGGCAGCGGCAAGCACAACAACTGGTCGATGAGCACGGATACGGGCGTGAACCTGCTCGACCCCGGCTCGACCCCCGCGGAAAACGGGCAGTTCATGCTCTTTCTGGCGGCGGTCATCAAGGCGGTGGACGAATATCAGGATCTGCTGCGGCTGTCCGTCGCCAGCGCCGGCAACGACCACCGTTTGGGCGCGAACGAAGCGCCGCCCGCGATCGTGTCGATGTTCGTCGGCGAGGAGCTGGAGGAAGTCATCGATTCCCTCGAAAAAGGTGTCAAATACAACGGCAAGGGCAAAAAGACGATGAAATTGGGCGTGGATACCCTTCCCGAACTGCCCAAGGACACGACCGACCGCAACCGCACGTCGCCGTTCGCGTTTACGGGCAACAAGTTCGAGTTCCGCATGGTCGGCTCTTCCTTCTCGCTCGCCGGGCCGAACATCACCATCAACACCATCGTCGCCGACTCGCTGCGGCAGTTTGCGGACGAGTTGGAGGGGGCGAAGGACTTCAACGCCGCCCTGCACGATCTGGTCGTGCGCGAGATAAAAGCGCACAAGCGCATCATCTTCAACGGCAACAACTACGCGCCCGAGTGGGCGGAGGAAGCGGAAAAGCGCGGTCTTCTCAACCTCAAAAACGCGGCGGAAGCGCTCCCGCACTTTGCGGATAAAAAGAACATCGAGCTGTTCGAGCGCAACAAGGTGTTCACCGAGCGCGAAGTCGTCACCCGTACAGATATCATGCTCGAAAACTACTCCAAGGTTCTGAACATCGAGGCTCTGACCATGATCGACATGGCAAAGCAGGACATCTATCCCGCCGTCGAGGGCTACATATCCTCGCTGTGCGGCGCTTTGAAGGAAAAGAAGGGTACCCTGCCCGGAGTTTCCTTCCCCGCACAGGAGCGCATGATCGCCAAGCTCGCGTCCGACGCCGAGCGCATGCTCGAACGGGCGGAGATGCTCGATTCGCTGCTGGTCGAGGCAAAGGCGCACGAAACGCCCGCAAGGCTGGCTTTATTCTTTGCGGAAAAGGTCATCCCCGTCATGCAGGAGCTGCGCGCCTATGCCGACGGCATGGAGCTGAACACCGCCGCGAGCGTATGGCCCTTCCCGACGTACGGGGAGATCCTGTTCAGCGTGTGAAAGGGGTTCTCACTTTTTGTTTCAAGCTGATGAAACAAAAAGTCGAGAGCTCAAGGGGAAACCCGAACGGTTTTCCCCTTACAGCGGCATTTTTAAGGGCACACATATTATTTATTGCCGCTGTTTCACCCCTTCCGTAAGCCGAGGTGTCGGCAAATAGGGGTGCGCAGCGCAGAAGTGTGATTCTGCTTGCGCGAGAGAATATTAAAAGCCGCAGGTATGCGACAAATTGAGTGCGCTTATCCAAAAGCGTCGTTTTGGAACGCGCAGTGGATTATTAAAAATAAAACCAAAAACTCACGGAAAATCGCAACGCAACGAGAATTTGCGGTATTTGCAAAACCGTATAAAAATTTGTCAACAAATTTCGGAGGTATTTCTTATGGACGGCATATTCGGCTCGACGGGCGTCTGGTTCCTGATCGGCGCTATCCTCGTCTGGTTCATGCAGGCAGGGTTTGCCATGGTGGAAACGGGATTCACCCGCGCCAAAAACGCAGGCAACATCATCATGAAAAACCTGCTCGACTTCTGCCTCGGCACCATCGTTTTCGTACTGCTCGGCGCCGGGCTTCTGATGGGAGAGGACGCTCTCTTCGGCCTCGTCGGCATCCCCAACCTCGGCGTGTTCACCGACTTTGCGAACTACGACTGGTCGACCTTCTTCTTCAACCTCGTGTTCTGCGCCACCACCGCAACCATCGTTTCGGGCGCCATGGCGGAACGCACGAAGTTCCTTTCCTACTGCATCTATTCCCTCGTCATCAGCGCGGTCGTCTATCCCATCGAAGCGCACTGGGTATGGGGCGGCGGCTGGCTCACGCAGGAAATCCTGGGCGTGACCTACATCGATTTCGCGGGTTCTTCGCTCATTCACATGGTCGGCGGCATCTCCTCCTTCATCGGCGCGCTCATCCTCGGCCCGCGCTGGGGCAAGTACCTCGATAAGGACGGCAAACCCACCCTCGAGCGCAAAAAAGCGGTATACGTCCGCGCTATTCCGGGGCATAACCTCACCGTCGGTGCGCTCGGCGTGTTCATCCTGTGGTTCTGCTGGTACGGCTTCAACGGCGCAGCGGCAACGGATGTGGCGCAGCTCGCGCAGATCCTCGTCGTCACCACCGTCGCTACCGCAACGTCGACCATCTCCACAATGGTCTACACCTGGATCAAGAACAAAAAGCCGGACGTTTCCATGACGCTCAACGGCTCCCTCGCAGGCCTTGTCGCCGTTACGGCGGGCTGCGCGGTGGTCGACGTGGTCGGCGCCTTCTTCATCGGTCTGATCGCGGGTATCCTCGTCGACGTCGCGGTCGAAGTCATCGACAAAAAGCTGCACATCGACGATCCCGTCGGCGCGATCGCCGTACACGGTGCGAACGGGCTGTGGGGCACCATCGCCTGCGGGCTGTTCTCCACGAGCACGGGGCTGTTCTATACATGGAATTTTTCGCAGCTCGTCGTGCAGCTTCTCGGCATCGTCTGCATCGCGGCGTGGACGATCGTCTGCATGGTCGCCCTGTTCCAGATCCTCAAACATACCTGCGGCGTCCGCGCCTCGCGCATCGAGGAGATCGAAGGGTTGGATAAGCACGAGCACGGCTTGCCCAGCGCCTATGCCGATTTCGTGGCGGCGCCGCTCGCCGCGGAAATGATCGACCCCGAAGGTCTTGCGGTCGAAGAGCCTGCGGGCGTCACCGTGGTCGATACCACCGTGCCCGCCGTCAAGGAGAGCAGCGCCGCTGGCGCGAAACTTTCCAAGGTTGTCATTCTCACCAAGCAGTCCAAGTTTGAAGAGCTCAAGCAGGCGCTGAACGCCATCGGCGTCACGGGGCTCACGGTCACGCAGGTGCTCGGCTGCGGCGTGCAGAAGGGCGCGAGCGAATACTACCGCGGCGTCAAGGTGGATATGGATCTTCTGCCCAAGGTCAAAGTCGAAGTCGTCGTCAGCAAAGTACCCGTCGACGAGGTCGTGGCGGCGGCGCGCAAGGCGCTGTACAGCGGGCATATCGGCGACGGCAAGATCTTCGTCTACGACGTGGAAGACGTTGTCCGCGTCCGCACGGGCGAGAGCGGCTACGATGCGCTGCAGGACGAGTAGAAAAGGAGTTCTCGCATTTCTCGGCGAGCTGTCGCCTGCGAAATGCCGAGAGATTGAGGACAACCCCAACGCGCACCGTTTTCTAAGCGGTGCGGCGTTCGGAGTTTTCCTCGCGGCGGCATCTTCAAGGGCACACATATTGTTAAATGCCACCGCTTCACCTTTTCTGCGCAAGCCGTAAGTATGCGGCAATTTGAGTGCGCTAATCCAAAATTATGATTTTGGAACGCGCAGTAAATTATAATAAAATATAAAGCTATAAACTCACGGAAAATCGTAACGCAGTGGGATTTTCGCGAAGAGGTCAAAAACTATAATTTGTTCACACTTGCTCTCTCATAAAAAGGGGCGCGCCCCGCCGGGTTCGGCGGGGCGCGCTTCTGCTATATGCGATATATGTCATTAAAAGAGTTAAAAGGCTGTCCGCCGCATTATGCCTGTGCGGAACTGTCGGGGGTGCGGTAGTCAGCCGTGTCCAAGGTGTAAACAAAATTCCCGACGCTTCCGCCGTAAGGAATTTCAAGGCGGAGAGGCAGGCAGCGGTTTGCGTTCGAGCCGCTCGAAGCGCGCTGCGCATAAGAAACCGTCGTCGTTTCGCCCGTGTTCGTTCCTGCCCCCGTCAGACTGAACGCCATTCTCGCTATGGCAACTTCTTCGTCGTCAAAAACGCGCTCGGTTCCGTCGGCGTTGATTATGGTAAAGCTCATGCGGCTGTTGACAAGCTCGCGGCACGAAATGTGCTCGGTCGAGGGGAAATTTGCGCCTATGCCGCTTACGACCGTCAGGGTATGCGACGCGTCTTCACTCATATCCAGCCCGCGCCCGATAAAGGAGAGCTGCGCGCCGTCGATGCAGGTGTATTGCGATTGCAGTCCGCTCAATTCGCGGCTGTCTTTAAAGTTGCAGGATTGCTTCGTCACATAGTTGTTTACGACGCGTTCTTCGGCGGTCAGGTCGGCAAAGGCGTCCGTATAGCGGATGGTCGCATTTTCGCAGGTACGGTCGTAAATGATCTCCGCGGTATATTCGTACATGGTGACGAAGGCGGTATTTCCATCGTCGACAGACGTGCTTGCGGCTTGCGAACGGTTGGTAAGCATGCTGTAAACGGGGCTGAACGCGGGGCGCGCCTTTTCCCCTTCGGCAGCCGATGTCGACGCGCTGTCGGCGGAGGTAAACCAGACCTCCTGAACGATCGTCGTCGGGTCATCCGCGGCAAACTCCTCGTTGTCGGGGTCGGTATCGTGCGTTCCGCCGAAGGAGAATACGAGTTTTTCTCCGTTGCTGCGCGTATAGGTAAAAGTCGCGCTCAATATCATCTCCGAGCGCAGGTGATAAACGTTGGTATACGTCTGCGTGGATCCGTCGGGGGTGGGGAAGGACATCGTGCCTACCGCTTCCGTCGTGATGTTGTACGAACTGTTTTCGGTATCGATTTCGATGGTCAGGCGCGAGGCTGAATTCGATTCCGTATTGGAAAAACTTACCTCGTAATCGAGCGATTCGTAAAAGTTGGGGTCATACGTCGTCGCGGGATCGGTCAGCCATCCCGAGGAGATGCTCGCCACGATCTGCGCCGAACAGCCGGCAAACAGGAACAGCGCCGCAATCGTCATTGCCGCCGCCGCAAAAAATTTTTTCATTCGGTGTACTCCGGGTTTTTCATATTCCGCAGAAAAGAAATCTGCAAAATACAGTATACCATAAATCGCGCCGTTTGTAAAAACAAAACGGGTGAAAAATAGTTGAAATTCGCAAAAAAATATATACAAAACTTCAGATAATATGTTATAATGATATAAAGCGAACTTTTGTTTAAAAATTTTACTGCAGATGCGCGCCGTTCGCCGCGCGAAAGGAAGACAAATGCACGTTAAAATTTATATCGCCCCCTCCGTTTCGGAGCTGACCGCCTGCCTGGCGGAGCTTCCGCGGGGGGAACGCAACCTCATATTCTGCGAGGACAGGCTCACTTTGGAGGCGGAGCGCGCCGTCGCCCGCGCCCAGGGCTCCGCGTTCGATACCTCCGTCGCCACCTTCGCCCGCTTTCTGCGCGGCGCGGGGAGCAAAAAGGCGCTCTCCAAGCAGGGCTCCGTGCTTGCCGTCGGAGCCATCGCGTCAAGGCGGGCGGGGGAACTGAAATGCTTCGGCAAAAACCCCGCCGCCTGCGCGGGCAGGCTGTACGAGACCATCGCCCAGCTGCGCGCCGCCCTCGTCACCCCCGATATGCTCGACGAAGCGCGTGCGGGCGCGGACAGGCTCCTTGCCGAAAAATTGGCGGATATTGCGCTCGTCTACCGCGATTACCTCGCCTTTCTGGACACGGGTTACGTCGACGAAAGCGGCGTGCTGGCGGGGCTGCCCGCGGCGATGGAGGAGAGGAATGTCGCTGGCGCGAACGTCGTGTTCGCGGGGTTTTCCTCCTTCACGCGGCAGGCGGCGGAGGGAATCTTTGCGGCGCTGCGCATCGCAAAGAGCGTTTCGGGCGTATTCATCGGCGGCGAGGAGGAACTGTACACGAACGAGGCTGTAAACGCCTTTGAAAAATACTGCCGCATGGCTGGCGCACAGTGCGAGCGCGTCGCTCTGCCTTCGCGCGCGTGTGCGGCGGCGGAGTCGCTCCGCCGCGGATTATACGACCCCGTGCGCGGCGCGCCGCTGCCCTGCGCAAACGTACATATTTTCGAGGCGGCGGACGAGACGGACGAGCTGTCCTTCATCGCTTCGATGATCCGAAGCGAAGTTTCCCGCGGCGCGCGCTGGCGCGACATCGCGCTGTTTTTACCCCCCGACGCGGCGGGGTACGCCGTCGGGCTGGAAAAGCTCTTTGCCGAATATAAAATTCCGTACTACGCGGACGCAAAGCGCAGCCTTGCGTCGCACCCGCTCGCAAAATTTCTGCTCCGCTACTTCGCGCTCATCTCCGAGGGGTTCGACCCCGCCGACGCGGACGCCTTCATCGGCAACCCGTTCTTCGGCGACCGCGGCTCGTGCGAAGCCTACCGCAACTATCTCTTGAAATACGCGAACTTCCGCGGCGGGGTAAAGCGACCGATCAAGGAGGTGCCGAACGAGGGCAAGAAGGGAAAAAAGGACGCCAACGCGGAGCCGTTGGTGTTCGAAGCCCTGCGCGGGCGGATTCTTTCCGCTTTCGAGGGGGCGAAGCCTTCCATGCTCTGCGCCGAATACTGCCGTCTCGCGCGGCGGCTGTTCGAGCTGTTCGGGTGTGAAAGCACGCAAAAGGAGCTTGCCGAACGCCTGGGTGAGGCGGGCATGTTCGCCGAGCGGGAATACATGCTGCGCGGTATGGACGGCATTCTGCGCGTTTTGAGCGAGGCGGAGGAGCTTGCCGGCGGGGAGAAGCGGCGGGCGGAGGAGTTCTCCGCTTCCCTTGCAGAGGCGCTGAACGCCCTCGAAGTTTCCCTTATCCCGCAGTATGCCGACGCGGTGTTCGTAGGCAGCCTCACAGAAAGCAAACAGCGCGCCTGCAAAATCGTGTTCGCCGCGGGGCTGACGACCGACGTGCCGCCCGCCGGCGCGGATACCGCGCTCATCTCGGATAAGGACATCGACCGCCTTCGCGCGCTGCAGGTGGAGATCAGTCCGAAGATCCGCGAGGTCAACGCCCGCGCGCGGGAGAACGCGGCACTGGCGCTGTGCTCGTTCACCGAAAAACTGTACCTTTCCTACCCGCTCGCGCGCGGGGGCGAGGAGTGTAAAAAGAGCGAGCTTATCGACGAGGCGCGCGCCTGCCTGTGCTCGCAGAGCGGAAAGCCGCTTGCGGCGCTCACCCGTGCCGCGCTCGAGCGCGCGGAAAAAACCGACCGCGCTGCCTATATTCGTTACCTTGCGGGCGTTTCGAGCGAGCGTGTGCCCGCCGTGCGCGAACTGCTGGCGCGGGCGGATGCCTACCGCCGCGGCAGGGGAGATTTCTCCGCGCACGCGGGTCTGCTGGCGGCATTGCGCGCGCGGGGCGACGCGCCCGATTCCCTCCTCTTCCCCGCCGAAAAGGACAAAAACTTTATCCCGAACGCGGCGGAGCTTGCATTCCGCGGCAAGCGCACGGTGTCGCCCACCTTCATCGAGGGGTATTTCAGCTGCCCGTACCGCAACTTTGCCGAGCGGGGGCTCGGGCTGCAGGAGCGGGAAGAACAGAGCGTGCGCGTCACCGATACGGGCAACTTCATGCACGAGGTGCTCCGCAGCCTCGCCGAAAATATGCCCTCGCTTAACGCGGGCAACTGCGAGGATTTTTTGCGCGAAACGGCGCGCGAGCTTCTCAAAAATCCGCCCTACTGCTATTTAAAGGACACGGCGGAAGGGGAGTATTCCGCGTCCGCGCTCGAAAACGAGGCTGCCGTCGTCGGCAAAAACGTGTTCGAGCAGATAACCGGCTCCGACTTCACCGTCGCCGCCGCCGAGCAGACGTTCGGCTACCCCGATTCGCCCTTCCGCGGCATCGCCCTCCTTTCGGGCGAACGGAAAATTTCCCTCGCGGGCAAGATCGACCGCGTGGACAGGTGCGGAGCATACGCGCGCGTCGTCGATTATAAAACCGGCTCCTTCGACGTGAGTGCGGAAAACTACTACACGGGCCGCAAATTGCAGCTCGAACTGTACCTTTCGGCGGCGGCGAAGGGTGGCAAGCCCGCGGGCGCGTACTATTTCCCCGCCCGTCTCGCCTTCGCCTCGCCCGATACCGACAGCCCTTTCCGTATGCAGGGATTCACCGTCGGCGACGACGCGGTCGTCAAAATGAGCGATAAATCGGTCGAGCCGGGGCAGAAGAGCCGCTTCATCGACGCGTATTATCAGAACAAACGCAAAAAAATGCTGGAAAGCGAAGATTTCGAGGCGTTCATCGCCTATTCGGTGCTGGCGGCGCAGAACTGCGCCAAGGAAGCGGAGGCGGGCTGCATCGCCGCGTCGCCCTACCGCGGCGCCTGCGACTTCTGCCCCTACGGCGGCATGTGCGGGCACGATATTTCCGCGCCGCCCCGCTCGGAAAAGAAGGTAACGGGGGAGGAGATCGTGAACATCGTCAAAAAGAGGAGGGGAGATTTATGAGCGTGCGCAAACCCACATCGGAACAGCAGGCTGCCATCGACGCGGCGGGGGAGGTTCTCGTCTCCGCGTCCGCCGGCAGCGGCAAAACATTCGTCATGATCGAAAAGATCATCTCCCTCATCCTCTCGGGCAGGGCAGACGTGTCGTCCGTCCTCGCGGTCACCTTCACCAAGGCAGCCGCCGCGGAGATGAAGGAGCGGCTCCGCTCGGCGATCTTCGCCCGCATCGGGGAAGTGAAGGACGAGGCTGTGCGTGCGCGGCTCAAGGCACAGCTTTCGGAGATCGGCACGGCGGACATCTGCACCCTGCACTCCTTCTGCTCCAATGTCATCCGCCGCTATTTTTACGAGGCGGATGCAGACGGCAACTTCCGCGTCGCCGACGAGGCGGAAACGGAGAAGCTGAAAACCCGCGCCGTGTCCCTGACCTTCGACAAGCTTTTGGCGGAAAAATCGGAAAAATTCGCCCTGCTGTGCAAGGTGTTCGCGGGGAGCAGGGGGTTCGGAAAACTTACAGACGTATTGCAAAAATCGTACGAAAAGGCGATCGTCCGCGCCGATTTTAACGCTTTTTTGCGCGAACTTCCTTCCCGCTACGACGGGGAACATTTCGCGCGGCTCGCGGAGGAGGCGTTTGAACCCGCCGCGCGGTACGCGAAGCGTTTAAAGGAAAAGTGCGCCGCGCTCGAAAAGGAGTGCGCGCCGTATATTAAATCGGGGGTGTTCGGCGAAAAGCACGCCGGATTTCTGGCGGCTCGGTCGCTGTTCGCCGACGACGTGCTCGCCGCGGGGAACGTGTTCGACGCCGCGGCGCTCGTGCGCGACGTAAAACTCATCAATAAGCCGCCCAACACCAAGCTGAAAAACGCGGGCGACGCGGCGGCGTTGGAGCTGGACGCCCGCCTCGGCGCCCTCAAGGACGACGTCGACGCCATCAAAAAGAGCCTTTCCCCCTTCCGCACGCGGGAGGAGGAAGAGCGGGCGTTCTGCGCCTCGGGCGAGGTCGCGGCGGCGCTGTGCGAGCTGATCTTGGAATTTTCGGATACCTTCGCCGCCTTAAAGCGGCGGGCGGGCGTTTTAGATTTTTCCGACCTGGAACACAAGTGTCTGGAACTTCTGCAAATCCCCGCCGTGTGCGAGGAGGTGCGCGGCCGCTATACGCACGTCTTTGTCGACGAATATCAGGACGTCAACCCCGCGCAGGAGCGCATTTTGTCCCTCGTCGAGGGCGAAAACGTGTTCATGGTCGGCGACGCGAAGCAGTCCATTTACGGATTCCGCGGTTGCAGTGCGGGCTTCTTCGCCGAAAAGTACGCGCGCCTGGCGAAGGAGGGGCGGGCGCTCACCCTCAACGGCAACTTCCGCAGCTGTAAAAATATCCTCGATACCGTCAACACCCTCTTTTCCGCGGCGATGACGGAGGAGGTCGGCTCGGTCGATTACGCCGCCACCTCGATGATGCAGGCGGGCAGCGCGGCGCAGGCGGGGGGCGAAGTGCGCTTCGAGTTCGTGCCCGAAAAGGAGGAGGCGGAGCGCGCCGAGCGCGACGTGTATTCGGTCGCCGCGCGGCTCGGATTGCAGGAGGACGAGGAGTACGCCGAGGGCGCGCTGATTGCGAACATCGTACTCTCCGAAGTCGGCAGAAGCCGCCCCGACCCCTCGTCGGGCGAAGAGCGCAAAATGGGCTTCGGCGATATTGTCGTGCTCACCCGCGGCAAAACGGAGAAAGCGGGCCGCATCGTGGGCGAGCTCGTCCGCCGCGGCATCCCCGTCGCCGCCTCCGCCGAGGTCAACGTGTGCGACTATCCCGAGGTAAAGACCATGCTCGCCGTGCTGCAGTATCTCGACAACGGCGCGCAGGATATCCCGCTCGCCGCGGCGCTGAAAAGCGACATGGGCGGCGTCACGGACGAGGAGCTGGCGAAGATTCGCCTCGCCGCCGAGCAGGACGATTCCTTCTCCGCCGCCTGCGCCGCGTACGAAAAGAACGGCGACGCCCTCGCGGAAAAGCTGCAGGCATTCCGCGCCCGCGCCGAGCATTTCCGCCTGTTGAGCACCGTCAAAAATGCAGCGGAGGTCATGGCGGCTATCCTCGCGGAAACGGGCATGGAACTCACCCTCCTGTCCCTGCCGTGCGGGGAAGAGCGGGTGCGGCGGCTGCGCCGCTTCATGGCGGAGGCGGGCGAGCTGAACGTTCCCGAATTTTTGGACAGGCTCAAAAACGGCGGGTATAAGGTCGGTTTTTCGGAGAGCGGCGGCGAAAACGCCGTGCGCGTGATGACCATGCACGCCTCCAAGGGGCTGGAATTCCCCGTGGTCATCGTCGCGGGGCTGAACGGCCGCTTCAGCGCCGAGGATATGCGCGGCATCCTGTTCGACGACGAGTGGGGCTTTGCGCCGCCCGCGTACGACCTGCAAAACTATACCGCGGAGGAAACCATCCTGCGTTCGGTCGTGCGCGCGCGCCTGCGCCGCAAGCGCGCGGAGGACGAAATGCGTCTCTTCTACGTCGCGCTCACCCGCGCCAAGAGCTGTTTGCACCTCGTGTTCGAGGAGGAGCGGCTCTTCGATGCAGCGAACCTCGCCGATGCGGCTTGCTTCGCCGATTTCGTCGATTTTGAAAAATTCCGCGATCTATACGCGCCCGTGTTCGGCGGCGAGCTTGCCCCGCCCGAGATCCGCGTCCTGTCCGAAGAGGGGGCTGACGAGGAGGCAAAGGCGGCGGTTTTGGCGCAGTACGAGCGGCAGTATCCGTTCGAAAGCAGTCTGCGCCTGCCCGTCAAAACATCCGCTTCCGCAATCTTGCAGGAGCGGGAAAAACAGCTTGCCGAACAGCTTCTGCCCGAGGAGGAGCGGGAGAGCGAGCGGGCGGCGGGCGAATTTTACAGCGGCCCCGCCGATGCGGAAACGGGCACGGCGTACCACGAATTTCTGGAACGTGCCGACTTTTCCGCGCCCCCCGAAGAGGAGGCGGCGCGGCTGTACGCCCTGCTCGGCGGGGAAAATTCGCCGCTGGATGTGGCGCGCATGGAGCGCATCCTGCGCATGCCCGTGTTCGCGCGGCTCAAAGGCTTTACGCTGTGGCGGGAGCGGGAGTTCCTGCTGTGCGCGCCCGCCTGCGAGGTTTTGGAAACGGACGCGGACGACGAGCTGCTCGTGCAGGGCGTCATCGACCTCATGGCGGTGCGCGGGAACGAGTGCATCATCGTCGATTACAAGTACTCCTCGCACGGGGAGGAGCAGCTCGTGCGAACGTATGCGCCGCAGCTGAAAATTTACGCGGCGGCGGCAAAGCGCCTGCCCGGCGTGGAAAAGGTCACGGCGTATATCGTCAATATTTTGAGGGAGTTTGAAATAGAGGTATTCACGAAAAAAGTTTTAAGCTGAAGGTGCGCGAGGCTTTCACTTGCTCGCAATAGCGAAAACGAGCGCACCGCAATCGCCTATGGCGATTATGAAACAAAATTTCGTGAGATTGAGGACAACCCCAACGGAAAAGGCGTATCAACTTGGTACGCCTTTTTGCGTTTGGAGTTTTCCTCTGCGGCGCGCCTTTTCGGGGCACACCATATTATGCGCGCCGCATTCACCTTTCCTGCAAAAGCCTTTCGGCAAATGGGGTGCAAAAGCAAAAAGCGTGGTTTTTGCTTTTGCGATCGTTGATCATAAAAATATATAACCACAAATTCACGGAAAATCGTAGCGCAAAAGCGTGGTTTTGCCTTTTTTGAGAGATTATAAAAAGCCGTTGCGGGTTGGTTTATCATTATCGTTCAATCGGCGTTACGGGGTATGGGGCGGAACCCCATATTCAGCCTTAAAACCGTCGCGCAGTCGGCGGGGCAGACTGTCCCTGAGTATTCGCGCCCTTAACAGCAGAAATTTGCAAGCGGGCTAATAGCGTTTGGCGCGGTTTTAAAAACTTTCGCTTTCGGCAAAAAGCGACGGAATCTGCGGGAATATCCCCCGAAAATTCCCCGAATTTCGGCTATAATGGAACTATCGCGGCAGAATGCGTCTGCCGCGGCATTTTTTCGGGGGTGCCTTATGTCTTTGCAAATATTTGAGCGGATCGTCGGGTTTTTCGGCGATGCGGGCGGGGCGTTCTGCGATATTTCCGTACTGATCCTGCTGCTCCTGCCCCTCGCAACTTTCGCTGCCTATTTTCCGCTCCTTCTGTGTATCGGCAAAGTCCGCCAAACGAGCCGCGTTTGGTATCTGGTCGGCGGGGATGTGTGCCTTTTCCTCCTGCTTGCGCTGTACCTTTGCCGCGGCGATTTGCAGGACGCCGCGCCCGTGCTCGCCCTCTTTTTATGCGCGAAGGTGGTGTATCTCCTCTTATACGGCGCCGTTTGCCTCGTTCCCGCGCAAAAGCGGGAAAAGGAGAAAAAGAAGCCCCGCCTTCCCGCCGCGGCGGAAGAGAAGGAGTTTGTTTCCGCGCCCGCTCCCGAGAGCGCTCCGCCCCGCCCGCAGAAGGTGCGCTGCTTTTCGGAGGGTGCGCGCGTCTGTGTGGATAAGGACGTGCGGCTGGAACACATCTTTTCCGTTCTGGAGCGGCTCAAGGAAATGCCGCTCGGTGCGGGCGACCGCCTCGAAGCGCAGAAAATGGAGGAAATGCTGCGCGTATACCGCGCCAAAACGGAGCTTTCCGCCGCCGAAGCGGACGCCCTCAACGACATCCTCGCCTCCCTTTTGAAGATGATGGCGAAGTACGATTTATAATAATGCAAAGAGAGCGCGGCGAAAAAGCCGCGCTCTTGCTGTATCAAAATAAATTATAAAGTTTTGATCTCCCTCTTTCCCGAAAAAGTCAGGCAGACTTTCAGGAAGGAGGGAGATTTTAATTCCGAAGGGAAAAAGAATTCAAACAAACTACTTATCCGGGATATATACACGTCGGCAACGTTTTGCAAAAGGCATCGGTTAACCGTTTCATCTTCCCCGCCGCACTTCGGCGAGAGTAGAAAAACTTTTCTCGCGTAAATGAATTTTGTTGAGAAAATTTTCCGATTTGTTGAGAATTTCTCGTCTTGACAAGTGTGTTTCCTGCCTTATAATGAAAGAAAAAATTGATAGAGGAGGAACTAATAATGCGAAAGTTCAAAATTGTTGCCATGATTTGTGCAATCATTCTGTGCATCGGTTCCATGTCCGCATGTGCAAGCGACACCAGAACTCCGCTGTATGTTCTGCATTTCAAAACGGAATACAGCGAATATTATGATTGGTTCAACGATTATTTCGAAGAAAAGTACCCGGACGTGCGCGTGGAATATACGGCTGTCCCCACGTCCGATTTTAACTCGGCGTTCGACTCCCGCGTGCAGAGCGGCATGCTCGATGTGTTTGGCGCGCAGCCTTCCACGATGCTGCAGGGTATCTACGCGTACATGGAGCCTTTGGAGCACATGGACGTTATGGATGACTACCAGGAACAGTACCTGAAAATGGGGCAGATGTATAACGAAGAGCTTGGCGAATCGGAGCAGCTTACCATGCCGCTCGACTATGTCGGCTGTGTTGTTTTTTACAATAAGGTTATGTTTGAGGAGTACGGCTGGGAAATTCCGACCACTTATTCCGGGTTTATCGCCCTTTGCGAAGAAATCTGTGCCGCCTCGCAGGATGCGGTAGGGCAAATCGGCAAAACGAAAATAGCGCAGAACGCGCCTCTTCTTATGGGCGGCAAGGATCAGTGGCCGCTGTTCTCCGTGCTTGACGCCGTGGAGGGGCAGGTCGTGCAGGGCACATATCCCGGGTTCTATGACAGGCTGAAAACGGAAAATTACACGAACCTCGCAGAGTACCAGGCGATTGCAGATCTGCAGTTTGACAGCGACGTATGGGTGGAAACATATACGAAAACGCAGGAGATCGGCGAATATTTCCAAAGCACTTTCTCCGGATTGGCGTATGACTCGGCTCCCCGCTATTTTGCCAAGGGCGACGGCATCACGAAGGAATATTATCCCATGATGATCGACGGTTCCTGGAGTTACGGCGATATCATGAATAAGGATCCCGATTTTGAAGTCGGCATGTTCGTGCTTCCTGCAACCGAGGATAGGCATATTTTTGGCCGAGAATGAAATCATCGCCTGGGCATCCGTTTTTCAATTCGTCGAGGGACGATAAGATATGGTCGATCAGCAGCAATAAATTATTATTTATCTTTCGTAATTGCAGTTTCATTGTATAATTCCTTGTCTGTAAAAGGTTTAATTGTACTGTCGGAATTGAGTATGCGTAAATAAAACTGTCTGTCGGAATCGGAGATATTTATTTCGGCAAGAAAAGCGAAAATAGTGCTGAGCGTTAAAAAACGATAAGGATAAATGAGTTTGCCAAGATCCTTATCGTAAATAAACTGAATAAATTTCATGATGGGCAGTTGTTGCGGGAGAGGACGGCAGCGAATATATTCCTCAAAAAAGTTCTGCATGAAAATATCCCGATACTTGCTGATTGTTTAAAAAACATCTGAAGAAAAACAGTAAAATTCAGGAATTTGAACAATTTCTATTGAACCGGCGAAAAAAATATGCTATATTGTTTACGGAAAAGCAAAAAATTTTCGGGTGGTAAAAATATGCGAAAAATTATAACGCTCAGTTTTGACGACGGAATCACGCAGGATAAGCGGCTCGTCGGGCTGCTCAGAAAGTACCGTTTGAAAGGTACATTCAACCTCAATTCGGCGCTGTTGGGTACGGCAGGGACAGTTCCGCTTGCAGACGGAACGCCCGTGCGCCACGACAAGATTGCGCCGAGTGAAGTACGGCAGGTGTATGCGGGGTTTGAAATCGCTTCGCACACACGTACGCATCCGCTGCTCACGCAGTGCCTGCCCGTGCGCATTATAGAAGAAACGGTGGGCGACTATTTAAAGTTGAGCGAGCTTGCCGGCTATCCCGTGCGGGGGTTTGCTTATCCGGGCGGCTATCCGAATTGCGACCGCCTCGTTGCCGAGGTGCTGCGCCGATGTACTTCGCTTGCGTACGCGCGGACGATCGTTTCCACCTACAGCATCGCTTTTCCCGCGGATTTTTTGGCGTGGAACCCGTCCTTGCATATCCTCGACGCGCGCGTGGATGAACTGATCGATCAGTTTTGCGCTGCGCGGGAGGATTCGTTGCTGTATATTTGGGGGCACTCGTATGAATTGGACGGTCGCGGCGGTTGGGAGCGCGCGGAAGAGATTTTTTCTCGCCTGGCATCGGTCGAGGGGGCGGAAAGCATGACCAACATGGAAGTATATGAACTTGTACAAGGAGATAAAAATGCGTAAAATCAAGGTCGGCGTTTTGGGCGGTTCCCGCGGCAAAACGATGATGGAGTATGCGGAAAAATCGGACGACTGCGAGCTTACGGCCGTCTGTGATTTCAACGGCGCGGTGCTCTCTTCTCTGAAGGAGCATTTTGCGGAGAAAGGACACGAGGTAGCTCTGTACGACGATTTCGAAAAATTCCTCTCCGGCGGGGTCGAGGCGGTGGTACTTGCAAACTACGCCAACGAGCATGCGCCCTTTGCGGTGCGATGCATGGAAAGCGGGTTGCACGTTCTGAGCGAAGTTTTGCCCGTGGCGACCCTGCGCGAGGCGGTGCTGTTGGCCGACGCCGCGGAAGCGAGCGGAAAAGTTTACCGCTATGCGGAAAATTACTGCTATTCCCGTGCGGCGCGCGAAATGACGCGCCTGTTCCGCGCGGGAGAGATGGGCGAATTTGAATACGCGGAGGGGGAATACATGCACAACTGCGAGGGTGGCTGGGGCGAATTGACGCAGTTCAGCCGCAGCCATTGGCGCAACCGCATGGACGCCTTTTATTACAGCACCCACTCATGCGGCCCCGTTTTGCACGCCACCGGTCTGCGGCCCGTTTCGGTTACGGGCTTTGAAGTTCCGTATAACGCAAAAACTTCGCGGATGGGCTGTGCCGCAACCCCCTTTGCGGTGGAGATGGTCACACTCGAAAACGGCGGTCTTTTGAAGAGCTTGCACGGCATCGCGCCCAGCCGCAACTCGGTGTGGTTCTGCCTGTACGGCAGCAAAGGCAAGTTCGAAAGCGGTCGCGAGGGCGTCGGAAAAGGTACGGACGAGGTGACCGTAAGTTTAGACGGCGTTACGGGCGAAGGGTACAAAACCTATACCCCGACCGATGAGCTTTCCGACCTCGCCGAAACGTACGGCCACGGCGGCAGCGACTTTTTCACCATGCGCAACTTTATGCGCGCGATCCGCGGCGAAACGGAGGACGGAATCGGCCTGTTCGAAGCCCTGGATATGCACTTCGTGGGGCATTTTGCGCACATTTCCTCGATAAACGGGGGCATACCCGTCGCGATCCCCGATTTCCGCGACCGCGCCGTACGCGAAAAATACCGCGGCGATACCGCGAGTGTGTTTCGTGGCGACAACGATTTTGCAAAGAACCCCGTTTCGCGCTATCCCACGCCCGCCTACCCCGATTCCCTGTACGAAAATCAGCGCGTCGCGCACGAAAAGACCATGCGCGAACTTGCCGGAAACAAAGCAAAATAACCACGCTTGTGGTTACCGTAACTAAAGCCCGCGGCGCAGAGCGGGCTTTTTTATTTACGCGGAGAATTGTTTATGACGGTATAAAGTAATGTGTATGACTTTATAAACGATAAAATTACACAAATATTACAAGTTTCTAACAAATTTTTTGGAATTTTTTTATTTCTGGTATTGACAAGGGGGGAGAATCGTGTTATACTGTAAAACGGTCAAAACGTAAACTGGTAGGTTTTCATCAGGTTACGCGGTAACCACAAAAAGAAAGGCTGTTTTACGGGCGGAGTCAAAAAGAGGCATGCCTCTTTTTGCGTTTTTGGAAAAAACGCAATGTATTTATCAGCCGAGCCGCGCCGATTTTGAACGAACCGAAAGAGAGCTGGTTGCCCTCGTGGGAAGCAAAAGGGAAACAGCTTGGTGCCTATGGGCATTGAGTGGATATAAAAATTTTGTAGGGAGGATAACAAGAGAGATGAAAAAGACATTTGCAGTATTGCTGTCTTTAGTGATGTGTCTCGGCCTGTTCGCCGGCTGCGGCGGAGGGGGCAACGGCGGCGAGCATACCCACACATATGCGTCGACGTGGTCGTCGGACGAAACAAACCATTGGCACGCCGCCACGTGCGAACACACCGACGAGGTGAGCGACCTTGCCGCGCACACGTTCGGCAACTGGGAGGTTGTTACCGAACAGACATGCGTGCAGGACGGAGTGCAAGAGCGCACCTGCACCGTTTGCGGATACATACAGGAGCAAAAGCTTCCCGCAACGGGCGAGCACGAATACGAAATAGCCGTGCAAATCGAAGGAGATTGCATAACTGACGAACAAACCGCGTATAAGTGCAAACATTGCTCGAAGATGTATGAAGAAATAGGGGACAAAGACCCGAGTAAGCATCACAGCACGGCCTTTGCCTGCGGTTCGCACTGCGCTTCCTGCGCTCCGAATACGGCGGCAGCCGACCACGCCGCGGCGGCGTGCGGTTTGAGCGGGCACTACATCTGTGACGGGCAGGATCATATCCAGTGCACCATCCCCGTGGATGAAAATATGACCTTTGAGGAAACGGCAGACGGAACGGGCATGATTCTCACCGGCTTTGAAGCCGCGGGCACCGAAACGGAGATACTCGTTCCTGCATACGTCGAGGGCAAGCCCGTCGTCGAAATCGCGGACGGAGTGTTCGACGCGTCTACCGAGTCTGCGACGAGCGCTTGGCTGCAAACCGTAACGTATTTGTACATACCCGATACCGTAACCGCCATTGGCGATTGGTTCGCTTGGTATATGTTTGATTTGACGGAACTTCGTCTGCCCAAAGCAGTCGAGTTTGGCGAGGCACCTGTATTCGATTGCTTGTCGCTCCCTGAATACAGCATCCCCCGTGGCACCGTTACGTTCAGCAATGTAGTCGGCTTCTCCGGCACGCAATCGGATACGCCTGTGCTTGAAACGATCGCCATTCCCTCCTCCTTTACGGGGTTGGATACGCTGAAAACGTTCTTCACCGTGGGTGAAAACGTCGCCGTCAATTACGAGGGCACCGAAGAAGAATGGACCGCGCTCGTCGATACGGTTTCCGACGCTGATTTGAAAGCCATCCTCACCGCCGACACCTTTGAAGTGACCTTCGGGTACGACTACGAGGCGCAGTACACGGAAGAATCCAACGCTTTGCAGCTGCGCATTTCCGATTTCACCTTTGACTTTGTAGACGGCGGCGTCGCCATCACCGGCTATGTGGGCGATGCGGTGGAAACGCTCGCCCTCCCCGCAGCCATCGGCGGTATCCCCGTCGTGGCGCTCGCGCAGAACGCTTTGCAAGTGGTTACCGACGGCGACGGCAACGTAACGGCAAACGCCAACCTTGCCTCCGTGAAAACGTTTGACTTTACCGCGGCGACCAGCCTGACCACTATCGGCAATTATAACTTCTACAATCTCGACGCGCTCGAAACGGTCGTTCTGCCCGATTCGGTCACCTATATCGGCGCGCAGTGCTTCTACGACTGCCCGAACCTGACAACGGTTACTCTCCCCGCGGGCGCAACGATGAACATGAACAACGCTCCGTTCGCGTATTGCGGCAAATTGACCAGCGTCACCCTCCCCGGCACGCTCGAGGGGACGAGCAACGCGGGCGCGTTCGCCGTGGAAGGGGAATCGGAGAGGAATCTTTCCGTCAGCTTCTCGGGCAGCCGCGCGGTGTTCGATTTGCACACCAAGCCCGCGGCGGCGAACCTTGCCGATGCAACGATCAACTGTTTCGTCGGCTCCACAACCGTGCAAGACGGCAACGGTGTCATCTACCTGCTCTGCGAAGACGCGGACGGCAACGAATATTATACCTTAGCCGGCTTCTATGATACGGTCAACAACCCGGACGATGGAGTTACACCTGTTGCGGGGTATACGATTCCCCTCACTTACAACAACATTCCCGTCAAAGCTATCGGCGAAGCGGCGTTCAATGCCAACGCCTATGTAAACGAAGATATTGCAAATTGGCTTGGCTCCTCGCTCGGGGCAATCGTACTCGAGGGCGGCGCAACCGGAACGAATATCGACTCCATCGGCAACTACAACTATGTCGGTCTTGCGGCAACGCAAATCAATCAGCCCGATTCTATCATCAACGAAACGTTGGTCGGGTGCTATTGCGACTTAAACGGCGCTCCTGAAAGCAATAATTTCTATATTCGCGTACCGCGCGGCGTCAAAGTGTTGGAAGATTGTTTCCAATGGACTGGAAATTATTTCCCCGGTATGGCAGTACCGTATTTGGGTTACATAATATTGCCGTCTTCCTTGGAAATGTTTACAGGTGAATGCTGGACTTACTCGGCGTCTGTTCCCAGTTCATTTGGCGTTGTAATGGATGCGGAAAGCGCACAAGTTGCTAACGCTTGGGATGAGCTTTTGCAGGCAAGCACTTGTACGACGGCAGGATGGGGAGGCGCAATCGTTCCTTTCTTCCAATCGTTTATTACGGCAGGATTGATTAATCCGGCAGGCTTTACTTATGATTTGTTTATAAATCTTGGTTATTAATATAAAATAAAGCACTTTTAAAACATTTGCCTGATTGTTTTATCGGGCGGCAGTAGGCGGAAAACGGGGGAGAGGCGAAAGCCTCTCCCCGCAACCGCCGAAAATTTTTACAGAGGTGAGGCGCACGAAACATCGCGCCGCCTTAAAAAAATCACACGAAAAAATCATGAATAAGAGCAAAATCCTTTCCTTACTCATCGGGGGGCTGTACCTGTTCGGGATGAGCGGCTGCGCGCCCGGCACGGAAACGCCCGCGCCCGACCCCGACCCGGGCAATCCGTCCGTAACGGACGAATGGGAGCCATACGCCGAAGAACCCGTCGACTATACCAAACAGAGCGCGGAGGCGGAAGACGAATCGCTCGAACTATGGTTCGACCATGCGTTTGCCAAAACTCCCCGCGGCGTCACCGGGTCTTCGGGGCGCGATACATACAAACTTTACATGGGCAAAAACGAAAAGGAAGACTGCCAGTTTTTCCTCTCCGCGGAGGAGGCAAAACAGTTCTCCGTGCGCGTATCCGACTTTGCCTCGGAGAGCGGCGAAACGCTGGAAACTTCGCTTTTCTATCAATATTATTTTTCCATGCCGTACGGGGGCGAGGAGCAGGAAGTGCCTGACGCCATCCCGCCCGTAACGGAGGGGCAGCTGTTCGAACTTTCCGCGAACACCTCGCAGGGGTTCGTGCTGCAGGCGGAAACGCGGGAGGATACCCCTGCAGGCGAATACACCGCCGAGCTGGAAGTGTTCGACCCTTCGGGCAGCCAAATCAAAAAGGCGACCGTTTTCCTGCACGTGTGGGATTTCGTCCTCTCTGACGACAGCGCCTGCCGTACCGCCATGTGGATCGAGACGGCGCGCCTGCCCGGCGGCGGGGATGAGGAAACCTACAAACGGTATTACGACTATCTGCTCGAAAACCGCGTCAACGCATACGATCTGCCCTACGCGCTGGACGATGCGCGCGTCGACGAGTACCTGAACGACGAGCGCGTCAATTCCTTCAACATATTGGGCTTTAAGGTCAACCGCGAATCGGGTTACACCGAAACGGCGCTCAAAACCATGATGCGCGCCGCCTACGAAAAACTTTCCGCAAACGAGGATTGGTTCGAAAAGGGGTATTTTTACCTCGTGGACGAGCCGAATCCATCCGAAATACAAAAATTGGGTTGGATTCAGGAGTACGGCACGTGGCTGGAAGAGTGCTACCCCGGCTATAAACAGATGTCGCCCTTCTTCACCGACCGGTGGTACGACAACGCACACACGCAGGATTGGATCGAATTTTTGCGTCCGTATATCAATATCTGGGTACCGAAAACCTTCGCTTATACCACTTTGCGCGAGTACGGCTCGATCGTGGGCGCGCAGTGTCTCTATCAGGAGGGGCAGGAGGGCGCGCTCGATGCGGCGTTCGGCAGTTATCCCGAACGCATCGCCGCCATGGAGGAAAACGACGGAGCGGAGGCGTGGTGGTATGTGACCTCGCAGCCGTCCGACCCGTATATCACCCTCAACACCACCGAGCCGGGGGTCGCGTACCGCGTCCTGTTCTGGCAGCAGAAGATGAACGGCGTTACGGGATTCCTGTATTGGAGCGTCAACTATTGGGATGGCAACGGCTGGAACAACCGCGAAGCGGAGTGGACGGACGGGCAGTACACCTACGGCAACGGGCAGCTCCTGTATCCCGGCGGCTATGTCGGGCAGGAAGGGCCGGTCGGCTCCCTCCGCTTGGAGGCCGTGCGCGACGGCATCGAAGATTATCAAGTGCTCACCATGCTCGAACAGCTTCTCGGTTCGGATAAAACGGAGGAATTTATCCACCGCACCACGACGCATGTCGCCGTCTGGAACGACGATTATGACCATTTTGCGAGCGAACGTGTCATGCTCGGCAATCGCCTTGAAGCGTTGCTCGGCGAATAAAGTTTCCCATACTAAAGTTTCCCATACAAGGAGGATTATTATGAAAAAGACGATTACACTGCTCTTGGCGCTGCTGTTCGCGCTCGCCATGGTAGCCTGCAACAACGGCGGAGAAGGGGGTGGCGGAGGCGGCGACGGAGAACTCGATGACCGCCTGATCCGAGTGGACGGCCTCTCCGAGGATTTGTATCCCAACCTAGCCCGCATGGATGGAATCATGGATAGTTATTACGCCGGCACCGTAGACGTGGATATCGTGTTCGGCAAAACGCTGCCCGGCTGGGAGGCGGTCGAGGCGGCTTACGAAAAAATTCAGACGGGCGTAGATGTGCGCCTGAACAACCATTCCGACGGCACTTATCTCAACGAGGTAACGAATGCCGCCAACAATTCGTCCACCGATTGGGATATCTTTCAGGGCAACCGCCTCTCCAACGTGAGCGCGGCGGCGCTCAACCTCTCTTCGCAACTGTACAACGAAAACCATTACGCGGGCGAGGAGGTCGACGACCCCGACGCAGACGAGGGCTCCTCCAAAATGTGGCAGAGCGTACTCTCCACCGATGCGTACATAACCGATAAATCAGGCAGCAACACTGCCTGCTATATCATGAACTCCGAGTCGCTCTCCACGGCGTGGTTCGTCAATATGACCGCGTTCAACGCCGCCGCCGAGCTGGGGTACCGCAATGCGGACGGCGAAGCGGCTACGCCCGTCACGTGGGGCGACCTCGTCAGCCTCTGTTCCTATATGCAGCAGGCGGGGTATACCAATCCCTTAGGTCTGGCGGGCGACAACGCATCCGTCAACGAATCGCAGTTTGCATGGCTGTTCCGTGTGTACGGCGACCAATACTACCGCGACATGTATCCCTCCATCAACGTGCAGGAGGGCGACGCGCTCTATACCGACAATGCGTACGAGTTCGATTTCGATATCGAAGACCCGCAGCCCGAATCGGATATGGGCTATAACCCCAGCCATTCACGCTTCTGGAATTCGCTGCTCGACGAGAACAACGCATACAATCAGGATAAAAACCTGACCTATGTGGGGGCAATGAGCGATAAATTCGCATGCTTTATCGAAAATCTCTATCAGTTGCGCAGCTATCTTCCCACCGATTTTACGACCGTGAGCTTCGAAGATATCCGCGACCGCTTCCTTACCGCCACCGACAGCGACAAAACCGACCCCGTCATCCTGCTCGATTATACGGGATTCGGGCTAACTTTCGGCACGGAGGAGAGAGGATTCGAAATCGACTTTTTCGATTATCCGTATATGACCTGTTCGCACGGCGAGGGCGGGGAACACGTTTCCACCGATTTCGTGCGCGACGTGGGCGGCAATGGCGGGTATCTCTCCGTCATGCGCCACCGCAACGACGGCGGGCAGGATGAAATTACCATCGATTTCCTCAAATTTTTCATGTCGCCGTACGGTCAGTCGATTTATTATAACGCCCTGCAAAGCAACCGGGTTGCGCCCGACGGACTCTCCACCGTGCTCAATTTCGCCGTGCCCGAGAGCTGGAGCGCTTTCTTCGAGAGCGATAAGCTCTCTTTCAACGGTCTTTGCGACGTGAACTGGTACAACAACAATTTCATCTACCACGTCAACGGACAGACGGCGAGCCGCGAGGCGCATCTCAACGTGGTGCAGAATCTGTATAAGCTCAAATCGTATGATTCCGCGGAGGCGGCCGTGGAAGATTTTCAAACCGCCTGGGACGCCGCCGTGCGCAGCGGCTTTGATACTCTGTGCGAAACCATGAACTGGAGCAAAACGTTCTGGCAGGAGCCCGGAACCAGCCCCATTGTCTGACGTGAGGTTCGCATGGATACCAAACGAAAAAAATCGCTGATCGCCTTCATTCTTTGCGCGGTGCTTACCATCGTATTTGCGGCCGCAGCGGGCGTGCTCCTTTCGATCGCGCCGAGAAACGAGGTCATCGCCTCGGCAGACGGTTCCACCGTCACCCGCGTGGCGCGCTCGTATATCGACGATTCATGGTATTACGGCGACAGTGCCGGTAATCTCGTAAAAATGAGCGCAGACGGCGAAGAGATCTGCCGCACCGTCATTACGGAAGGGAGGTCTGTCCGTTCCGTCGCTTCCGACCCCGCGCTCGACTTCCTAATCGTACTCGACGAGGAATACAACCTCTTTACCGTATCCGACGAAGGCGAAAAACTGACGGCAACGTTCGTGCGCGCCTTTTCGGGCGGGTATCAGTCGCTTGCCGCCGACGAAGAATTCGTTTATTTCGCCGTTCCCGCCTCGCGCTACACCCAGTTCGTGAAGTACGATAAAAACGACCTCGCGGGCGAACCCGTCGCGCGGGGGCAGATGTATACCTGTTTCCGGCAGGGCAGCAATTACCAGTTCCAGCCGGTCGTTTCCGGCACCATCGTCGGAATGTACGCGGCAGGGGATTTCCTCTATGTCGTCACGGGCGAGGGGCAGTATCACAGGATGGCGAAGGATTTTTCGCTGAACAGCTTCCCGTTCCTCTCCGACGAGGAACTCGCCGCGCTGGGCGCAACGGAGGATTCCGGCGGCATTGTGACCATTCCCTCCGATTCTTACGATTCTTCCCTGTACCGCACGGCGCGCAAACAGCTTGCGGCGAGTTCTGCGGCGTTCGACGCCGAAAACGGCAGATTCTATATCGCCGGCGTCGACGGGGAATTCGACGCGCTCGATCTCTCTTTCGACGAAATCGAAGGGTTCAACATCGTTCTGCCCAACACGCCCGCAACGGGTGCCATGGCGTTCCACCGCGAAAGCGGCACCGTCTATATCGCCTACGAAAATATTTCCGGCGTTACAGCAATCGACGTTTCCGGCGAAGGCTCCCGCGTGCTGTATCAGGCGAACGTGGCATTCTACATAACGAATATGGCGGCGCC
>NXNN01000034.1_pt1 | contig 26562 bp, 21 predicted proteins | sample 2041041 | NCBI WGS metagenome assembly NXNN01 (sample SAMN07660617, study PRJNA407663) | chicken gut metagenome | isolation source: caecum content treated with Lincosamide | host: Gallus gallus domesticus | place: Czech Republic: Brno | collected 2016 | reverse complement strand
GCGCAGAAATGCGCGCGGAGCAATTGCGCAAAATTGCGCAAATTAAAGGAGGAAAATGTATGATACTCGATCAGTTCAGCTTAAAGGGCAAGGTAGCCATTGTTACGGGCAGCAACACCGGGCTCGGCCAGGGCATAAGCCGCGCGTTTGTTGAGGCGGGCGCAAAAGTAGTCGGCGTTTCGCGCAGACCGAGCACCGAAACCAAGGAAATGCTCGGCGACGATTTCCACAACATTATTGCCGATTTAAGCACGTGCGACGTAATTCCGCAGGTGGTGGAAGGCACTATTGAAAAGTTCGGCAGGGTGGATATCCTCGTAAACAATGCGGGCATAATCAAAAGGCAGGACTCGATAGAGTTTTCCGAAGAAAACTGGGACTCGGTAATCGCCGTAAACCTAAAAACGGTGTTCTTCCTCACCCAGGCTGTGGCAAAACAGTACATAAAGCAGGGCAGCGGCGGCAAAATAATAAACATCGCGTCCATGCTTTCCTATCAGGGCGGCATAAGAGTGCCTTCGTACACGGCATCCAAGTCGGCGATAAGGGGCATAACCATGACCCTTTCCAACGAATGGGCAAAGTACGGCATCAACGTAAACGCAATCGCCCCCGGATATATGGCAACCAACAACACCCAGCAGCTCAGGCAGGATGAAGAGCGTTCTGCCGACATCCTCGCCCGCATACCCGCAGGCAGGTGGGGCACTCCCGCCGACCTCGAGGGCGCAGCGGTATTCCTCGCTTCGGCGGCTTCCGACTACGTCAACGGCTTCACGCTCGCCGTGGACGGCGGCTGGCTCGGAAGGTAAAGGTCTTTGCATATTTTTTGTCTGCAAGCGCAAACAATGCGCGTCTGGCAGCAGCTTTAAAAGGTGCATACCTGCACCCTCATATAAGCGCGGCTAATGCCGCGCGTTATAACGCGCGCGTGCGCGCTTATTGTCAGAATTAAAAGCGTATACCCGAAAAGTATATGAATACAACCGTTTTGTATATTTACTTGAGGGCGGCGGCACACTATAATTAAGTTGGTGCCGAAAAATAATTTAAAAGCAACTGCGCCCAAGGCGCGGCGTAAATAAGGAGAAATATTTTTTATGGCTGCAAACGTTAAGCAAAAGATTGATGAAGTAGTTGAGCAGTTCGGCAACATCGGCATAGTTCCCGTAATCAAGCTTGACAAGGTTGAAAACGCAGAAAAGCTTGCAAAAGCTCTGCGCGACGGCGGTATCAACTGCGCCGAAGTAACTTTCCGCGCAAAGGGCGCAGACGAAGTTATCGCGCGCATGGTAAAGGCCTATCCCGACATGATGGTCGGCGCCGGCACCGTACTTTCCTGCGAGCAGGCAGACGCGGCTTTCGCTGCGGGTGCAAAATTCTGCGTTGCTCCCGGCCTCAACCCCAAGGTTGTAAAGCACTGCCTTGAAAAGGGCATACCCTTCGCTCCCGGACTTTCCTCCGCAAGCGAAATAGAGCAGGCTATGGAACTCGGCCTCGACTTTGTAAAATTCTTCCCCGCAGAGCAGGCGGGCGGACTTGCATACATAAAGTCTGTATGCGCGCCTTACAGCTCAATGCGCTTCATGCCTACAGGCGGCGTAAATGCGGACAACCTTAACAGCTACCTTGCATACAACAAAATCGTATGCTGCGGCGGCAGCTGGATAGTTCCCGCTAAGGCGCTCGCTGAAGAAAACTGGGCAGAAATCACCCGTCTTTGTAAGGAAGCTGTAGACAGAATGCTCGGCTTCGAGCTCGTTCACGTAGGCATCAACTGCGCCAACCCCGAAGAGGCGGAGTCTGTTGCAGACAAGTTCGACGCGGCTTTCGGCTTCGGCAAAAAGGTGGGCAACAGCTCGGTATTCGCTTCCACTTACATAGAGATGATGAAGACGCCTTTCAGGGGCGACAACGGACACATCGCAATCGCCACCAACTCTGTAAAGCGCGCCGTATATCAGCTTAAAGCCCGCGGCTTCGAGGCGGACGCAAGCTCGTTCAAGTTCGACGCGTCCGGCGAACTTACGGTTGCATACCTTAAGGACCGGTTCGGCGGCTTTGCCGTTCATCTTGTTAAAAGAAAGTAAATAAATAACGCGGCGCGGCGCACACCGCGCCGCGTTATAATGCAAAATAAGCGGCGCAGACCGCGCCGCACCTTATACCCAATGCGCTATAGCAAAAGCGCAGAAAGATAAAAAGCGGCAACGCCGCTTGATATAAAACCATAAAAACAAAATTTTTCAAGGAGAAAAGTTAATTTATGAAAAAGCTTGTAACCATGGGCGAAATAATGCTCCGCCTTTCCACTCCCAACAACGAAAAGTTCATCCAGGCCGACGAGTTCGATATAAACTACGGCGGCGGTGAAGCCAACGTTGCCGTATCCTGCGCAAACTACGGCCACAACGCCGAATTCGTAACCGCTCTTCCCGCAAACGAGCTGGGCGACTGCGCAGTTGCCGCACTCAGAAAGTACGGCGTAGAAACCAAGCACATCGCTCGCTGCGGCGAAAGGCTCGGCATCTACTATCTTGAAACGGGCTCGGCTATGAGGCCTTCCAAAGTCGTATACGACAGGGCTCATTCGTCCATAACCACTGCAACCGCTAAAGATTTCGACTTCGACGAAATTTTCAAGGATGCTGACTGGTTCCACTTCACGGGCATCACTCCCGCCGTATCCGACAGCGCGGCAGTTCTCACCGAAGAAGCTCTCAAGGCTGCAAAGAAGCACGGCGTTACCGTATCCGTTGACCTCAACTTCCGCAAAAAGCTCTGGTCTTCCGAAAAGGCTCAGAAGGTTATGACTGGTCTTATGAAGTACGTTGACGTGTGCATCGGCAACGAAGAAGACGCAGAACTCGTTCTCGGCTTCAAGCCCGAAGCAACCAACGTAACCTCCGGCAAGCTCAACCTTGACGGCTACAAGTCGATATTCGAGCAGATGGTAGCAAAATTCGGCTTCAAGTATGCCATAAGCTCGCTCCGCGTAAGCCACTCCGCATCTGATAACGGCTGGTCGGCTTGCATATACAACGGCGAAACCAAGGAATTCTATCATTCCAGAGAATACAGAATTGCTCCCATCGTTGACCGCGTAGGCGGCGGCGACAGCTTTGCGGGCGGCGTAATCTGCGGCTTCCTCGACGGCAAGGACTTCAAGTCCGCGCTTGAATTCGGCGTAGCTGCATCCGCGCTCAAGCACACCATCCCCGGCGACTTCAACCTTGTAACCAGAAAGGAAGTTGAAGCTCTCGCAGGCGGCGACGGCAGCGGTCGTGTTCAGAGATAAATGAAAATAGCTTTCCGCACGCACGATCTTGGCGTAAAGGGGCTTGCCCCCGCCATAGAAAAATGCAAAACCTGCGGCATATCCGCCGTCCAGCTTGTAGCTTACAAGTTCATGGACGAGCTTAAGTACCGTCCGGGGCAGCTCACGGAAGAAAATTCCGCCGCCCTGGGCGCGGCGCTTAAGTCGGCTGGTATTGACGTAGCTTTAATCGGCGCATATTTCAACCCCGTCCATTCCGACCCCGAAAAGGTCGGAAACGGAGTGGCGGTGTTCAAAGAATACCTTAGCCACTGCAAAAGGCTCGGTTGCGACATAGTAGGCTCGGAAACGGGCTCTTACAACGACGATAAATGGACGTACAACCCCAAAAACCGCACCGAAGAGGCGCTTGAAAGGGTTATTGCCACTTTCAAGGGGCTTGCCGAATACGCCGCGACGCTCGGCGTCAACGTAGGCATGGAGGGCGCAGCGGGGCACGTCTGCTACGACGTAAAAACGCTCAGCCGCGCGATAGACGCCATAAATATGCCAAACGTGCAGGTTATTTTTGATATATACAACTACCTCGACGCTTCCAACCACGAAAAATACCTTGAAATTCTTGACGAGGGACTTAAAACTTTCGCTGGCAGAATACGCGTTTTCCATATCAAAGATTACGTGTTCGAGGAAGGCAAGGTAAAGCAGGTTCCGCCCGGCACGGGTCTTTTCGATTTCGATGCAATCCTGTCGCGCATAAAGGCGTACGATAAAAACGCGTACCTCGTGCTCGAGGGCACTACGGGCGAAAACATTGTCCCCTGCATTAAATTCATTGAAGATAAGTGGGCAAAAGTCTGAATTTAACCACGTAAACGCGGCGTAAAGTTGCGCGGCAACGCGTGGCGGTTTCAATTTAACCGCGTAAATGCGGCGTAAAGTTGCGCGGCAACGCGCGGTGGTTTCTATTTAACCGCGGCAACGCGGCATTAAGTCGTGCAGTAACGCGCGGCATCATTCAAAAGAGAAAAAATCTTAAAAGTATAAATTTTTCCGCGGCGGAAAATAAGGGGCTGCCTGCGGACAAAAGGCTGTCCGCCTTGCGGCGGCGCCGACGCGCATAAAGCGCAGCGCTTTTTGCGGCTTCTGAAATGAGGTCGGCATAAAGTGCGGTAAGCGCAATTTACCGCTTGAAAACAAAAGGGCTGCGTGCATAGGCATTGCAGTAAATAAGGCATATGTGGCACTCTTTTGCGTGCGCGTATAAAAATTATGGAGGAAAATATGAAATTCGACGTCAGATACGCAAACCATCCCGACGATTCCAAAAGGTATGATACCAAGGAACTCAGGGAAAAATATTTGATAGAAAAACTTTTCGCGGAAGACGATATTCTTCTGACCTATTCCCATCAGGACAGAATTATAGCGGGCGGCGCAATGCCCGTAAAAGACAAGCTTTCTTTGGGCACTTTCAAAGAGCTTGCAACCAACTTCTTCCTCGAAAGGCGCGAGATGGGCGTTATCAACATAGGCGGCGCAGGCACGATTACGCTTGACGGCAAGGTATACAACATCGGCTTCAAAGAGGGCATTTATATCGGCATGGGCACAAAAGAGATAGTGTTCGCCTCCGACGATGCAAAAAATCCCGCCAAGTTCTACATCAATTCCTGCCCCGCGCACAAAACTTACCCCACGGTTAAAATCACAAAACCCGTAGAGGGCAAGCCCGCACCCGAAGGCACGGCTTACTGCATACAGCGCCACCTCGGCACGGAAGCCACCATAAACAAGAGGACGATAAACCAGTTCATAATCGGCGGAGTTTGCCAGAGCTGCCAGCTTTCCATGGGCATGACCGAACTTGCCGTAGGCAGCGCGTGGAACACTCTTCCCAGCCACACTCACGAAAGAAGAATGGAAGTATACATGTACTTCGAACCTCCCGAAAACGAGGCGGGATTCCACCTTATGGGCACTCCTCAGGAAACGCGCCACATAGTAATGCACAACGAGCAGGCGGTAATATCGCCCAGCTGGTCCATACACACGGGCGTCGGCACGGTAAACTACACCTTTATATGGGGCATGTGCGGCGAAAACCAGACGTACGACGATATGGACAACATCGCAACGCGCGACCTCATGTAAATTTTACTTACGGAAAAAGGCTTGAAACTACGGGCATCGCTTTAACATTTGTTCCGCTTTGAACTCAACTTTTAAGCGGATTTTGATCGAATTATAATATAGGGGAAAAAAGAATGTCACATCTCATCTTAAAAGACGTAAACAAAGTGTATCCTAACGGATTTCACGCCGTGCACGATTTCAACCTTGAAATCAACGACGGGGAATTCATTTGCCTGGTAGGCTCGTCGGGCTGCGGCAAGTCCACCACGCTCCGCATGATAGCCGGCCTTGAAGAAATATCTTCGGGCGAATTTTACATAGACGGCAAGCTTGCAAACCAGATGTCGTCCAAGGAGAGGGGCATAGCCATGGTATTCCAGTCGTACGCCCTTTATCCTCACCTCACGGTTTACGAAAACCTTGCTTTCGGCCTTATGCTCGAGGGCATAGACGCCGACATAATAGAAGAAAAGGTTCAGGCTACCGCCAAAATTTTAGGTCTTACCGACTACCTCGAAAGGTTCCCGCGCCAGCTTTCGGGCGGCCAGCAGCAGCGCGTAGCGGTAGGCCGCGCGCTCATCCGCAAAGTTAACATCTTCCTTATGGACGAACCTCTTTCCAACCTCGACGCAAAGCAGAGGGTTACCATGCGTTCGGAAATAAAGCAGATACACCGCGGCATAGGCGCAACCACCATATACGTAACTCACGACCAGACCGAGGCTATGACCATGTCCGACAGGATAGTGGTTATGAAGCTTGGCGTAATACAGCAGGTAGGCACGCCTTTCGAACTTTATTTCTACCCCCGCAACCTTTTCGTGGCGGGCTTCATAGGCGAACCTCCCATGAACTTCATGAACGGCAAGGTCGAAGGCGGCAAGCTCGTTCTCGCCGGCAAAGAGGGCGAAACGCTTGAAATCGCGCCCATAATAAAGGACGTTGCGGCTTCCGAAGGCAGGGACGTTGTTTTCGCGTTCAGACCCGAGGCTATAAAGCTTGTAAAGGAGGGCGAGACCCCTGCCGACAGCTACGTATTCGAAGCAAAAGTTGAACTTACCGAACTTCTCGGCGACGTAACCAACGTATACGCCACCGCCGGCGGAGTAAACGTCATACTCAAAGTAAACCCTCACAACACCCCCGAAAGGGGCTCGGTGTGCAGGTTTGCCGTACCTTTCAAAGCGGCTTACCTGTACGACAAAGAAACGGAGCTTGCAATAGAGTCCGAACTTGTAAGGCACTGACAATCGCGCGCGGGTCTGGCATATTTTTTCAGAACCGCCGCGCGGAGCATATTTTTTAAATAAGCTCCGCGCTGTTTTGTATGCTCTTTTGGTACTTAAAATTTTAATTGGTTCGGCAATATGCCGCAACCAATGCCGTTCGGTGCATTAATTTGACGGCGCGCGCCGCATAATGTTTCCGTGCGGCGCGCGCCGCCTGCCCGCTTTTTTTTGCGGCTTTGAAGGCCGCGCGGCATGCATACGCAAATTGCAATTCAAGGGGGTTTTAAATAAATATTATGGAACAGCTCAGCAAAAAGCTTCACAATAAGCCTGAAAGAAAGATAAGAATAATGCAGTTCGGCGAAGGAAATTTCCTCCGCGCGTTCGTGGAATGGATATTGCAGGACCTCAACGACAAGGGCGCAATAAATTCCGACGTGGTAGTAGTCCAGCCCATGCCACTCGGCAGGGTTAAAGACCTCGCCGCGCAGGACGGACTTTACACCCTCCGCCTCGAGGGCATAGACAAGGGCGAAAGGGTTAAAAAGAGCGAGATTATAGACGTAATCGGCGACTGCGTCAACCCGTTCACCGACTACGAAAAATTCCTTCGCTACGGCGAAAGCGAAGACCTTCAGGTAATCATATCCAACACAACCGAAGCGGGCATCGCGCTCGACAAAACGGACACAGATTTCACGGTATGCCCCAAGTCCTTCCCCGGCAAACTCCTCGCGCTTTTGAAGCGCAGGTACGATAAGTTCGGCGGCGCGGAGGATAAGGGCCTTGCAATAGTTCCCTGCGAACTAATAGACAACAACGGCGACGAGCTTTACAAAGTTCTTACCGAGCTCGCCGAAGTAAACGGCATGGACGAAAAGTTCATAAAGTGGATGCAGACGGCAAACCACTTCACGTCCACGCTTGTAGACCGCATAGTTCCCGGCTATCCCAAGGCGGAAATCCCCGCCATTCAGGAAGAGACGGGCTATACAGACAACAACGTCGTAAAGGGCGAAATTTTCCACCTCTGGGTGCTTAAAAAAGAACCTTTCGTTCAGAAAGTTCTTCCCGCGGACTCCACGGGTCTCAACGTAATTTTCGCCGACGACATCAAGCCTTACAAACAGCGCAAGGTAAAAATACTCAACGGCTCGCACACGGCGCTCGTGCCCGTGGCGTACCTCTGCGGCATAGACACGGTCGGCGAAGCGATGTCCGACCCCACGATAGGCAAATACGTTCGCGACTTCATTTTCGACGAAGTAAATCCCACCATAGACCTGCCTCAGGACCAGATGACGGCGTTTGCCAACAGCGTAATAGAAAGGTATCAGAACCCGTTCATAAGGCACGAGCTGATGTCAATCGCGCTCAACTCCACCACAAAGTTCAGAACAAGGCTTCTGCCCACGCTTTTGGACTACGTGCGCATATTCGGCAAGCTGCCCGAACACCTGATGTTCTCTTTCGCGGCTATAATAGAATTCCACAAGGGCAAGAGGGGCAGCGAAGAAATTGCGCTCAAGGACGACCCCGCATACCTCGCATTCTGGCGCAGAGCGTGGGCTGAATTCAACGGCGACTACCTCGCCCTCGCAAAAAAGGTGCTCGGCTGGACGGACGCTTGGGAGATGGACATGAACTCCATTCACCCCGAAATTGCCGAAAAGGTTGCAAAGAACCTCGAGGATATGGACAAGAACGGCATGCGCGCCGCAGTGGAAAGGTTTGTAAATGGCTAAGGCATCGATAATAATCAACCCGCTCGACAACGTGGCGGTAGCTCTGCGCGACCTTAAAAAGGGCGAAGTTCACGAAGGCGTTGAACTTTGCGAGGACATAACCAAAGGTCATAAGTTCGCGCTGCGCGCCATAAAAAAGGGCGAAGAGGTAATAAAATACGGCAGCAGCATAGCGTACGCCACGCGGGATATCCCCGCGGGCGCGCACGTGCATACGCATAACGTGCACACCAACCTTTCGGAAAATCTTGAATATACGTATACCAAAACGGAATGCCCCGTAAAAAAGGTCAAACCGCGCAAGATAAACGTATACGAAAGGTCGGACGGCAATATCGGCATTCGCAACGAACTGTGGATAATACCCACGGTAGGCTGCGTCAACGGTCAGGCAAGGCTTATAGCCGATACTTTCAAAGAGCGCTTCGGCACTGAAGGCTTCGACGGAATATACGTATTCACCCATCCCTACGGCTGTTCCCAGCTCGGGGACGACCACGAGCGCACCAAGCTCATTCTGCAGAAGATGGTGCGCCATCCCAACGCGGGCGGCGTGCTGGTGATTGGTCTGGGCTGCGAAAACAACCAGATGGGCCCCTTCCGCGAAGGGCTGGGCAAGGTAGACGAAAACCGCGTTAAATTCATGATATGTCAGGACGAATCTGACGAAATCGAGGCCGGCGTGGCGCTCGTAAAGCAGATAGCCGACGTAATGAAAAACGACAGGCGCACGGAAAAAGATATGTCCTGCCTTAAGGTAGGTTTGAAGTGCGGCGGCTCGGACGGGCTTTCGGGCATAACGGCAAACCCGCTCGTCGGACTTTTCAGCGACTATATAGTAGCCTGCGGCGGCACTACGGTACTTACCGAAGTTCCCGAAATGTTCGGCGCGGAGCAGAAGCTGATGAACCGTGCCAAAGACGAGGCAACGTTTGAAAAAACGGTTAAACTAATAAACGATTTCAAAGATTATTTCAGGCGCAACGGACAGGTGGTATACGAAAATCCCTCGCCCGGCAACAAGGCGGGCGGCATAACCACGCTTGAAGATAAATCGCTCGGCTGTACGCAGAAGTCGGGTTCTTCCGCCGTGCAAGATGTCGTGTTCGACGACGGATATGTAACGGCGAAGGGGCTCAACCTTCTCAACGGTCCCGGCAACGATATGGTTGCCGTAACCAATCTGGGCGCGGCGGGCTGCCATCTCGTTCTTTTCACCACGGGCAGGGGCACGCCGTTCGGCGGCTTCGTACCCACGCTGAAAATAGCTACGAACAACGAACTTGCCGCAAAAAAAGCAAACTGGATTGATTTCAACGCGGGCGCCGTTCTTGAAACGGGCTTCGAAGTCCAGCTTGATAAACTTATCGATCTCGTGGTTGAGGTAGTCAACGGTAAACCTGCTAAAAACGAACTCAACAACACGCGCGAACTTGCAATATTCAAAACAGGAGTTACTTTATAATGAAAGAATTTATGGACAAAGACTTTCTTCTCGACACCGAGACAGCCAGAAAGCTCTATCACGAACATGCAGAAGATATGCCTGTAATCGACTATCACTGCCATCTTCCTCCCAAGGAAATATACGAGGACAAGAAGTTCCGCAACCTTGCCGAAGCGTGGCTCGGCGCGGGCGACAGGTACGGCGACCACTACAAGTGGCGCGCCCTCCGCGCAAGGGGATATGAAGAAGATTCTATCTCCGGTCCCGACGACGATTACAAAAAATATCTTCAGTTTGTGGAATCCATGCCCTATTTCGTAGGCAACCCGCTCTATCTGTGGTCGCACCTCGAAATGCAGCGTTACTTCGGCATAAAGGACGTTATCTGCCCCGAAAACGCCGAAAAAATCTGGAACGAGGCTAACAAAAAGCTCGAAACGCTCACCGCGCGCGAGATGATGTATAAGTTCAACGTAAAAACGGTATGCACCACCGACGACCCCGTGGACAGCCTTGAATGGCACAAGAAGATGGCGGAGGACAAAACGCTCAGGGTAAAGGTTCTTCCCGCATTCCGTCCCGACAAGGCGCTCAACGTAGAACTTTCGTGGTTCGCCCCTTGGGTAAAGCAGCTTTCGTCCGTATGGGGCAAGCCTATAAATTCGCTTGAAGACCTGTGCAACGCGCTTGCAGACAGAATAGCCTTCTTTGCAAGCATGGGCGCGCGCATTTCCGACCACGCGCTCGACGTAGTGCACTTTGCGCCCGCTACATATGAAGAGGCTAACGCCGTATTCCTCAAAGGCATGAACGGCGAAGCCGTTTCCTCCGAAGAGCAGGATAAGTACAAGGGTTATCTTCTCATAGCGCTCGGCAAGGAGTACGTAAAGCACGGCTGGGTACAGCAGTACCACATCGGCGCGCTCAGAAACAACTCCAAAACGATGCTCGAAAAGATAGGTCCCGATACCGGCTTCGATGCAATTGACGACGAAAACTATATGGAAAAGCTTTCCGCCCTTCTCGGCGCGCTCGACAAGGCCGACGCTCTTCCCAAAACCATACTTTACTGCCTCAACAACCGCGACAACTACGCGCTTACCGTGCTTGCGGGCTGCTTCCAGAAGGAGGGCGTAAAGGGCAGAGTTATGGTCGGCACGGCGTGGTGGTTCCTCGACCAGCTCGACGGCATGAAGCAGAACATGGAAACGCTCATGCAGGTTGGTCTCATCGCGCAGTCCGTCGGCATGCTCACCGACAGCCGTTCCTTCCTTTCCTATCCCCGTCACGAACTGTACAGACGCCTTCTTTGCAACGTTCTGGGCAGACTTGTGGAGGAAGGTCAGTACCCTGCATCTCAGCTTAAAACGCTCGGCAAGATAGTGGAGGACATCTGCTACAACAACGCCGCCGAATATTTCGGCTTCGATAAGTAATAATACCGCGCCGCTTGATTGCTCGCAAAAGTATTGTTTGTGTTTTGTTAAAAACGCCCGCGGCGGAATTTTCCGCCGCGGGCTTATTTTGTTATAAATTTTCATTCTCTGCCGCAGTGTGTTGCTTGCCGTAAGTTGAGCGTTTTGATTATGCGCCTTGCTTTAAAGGCAGAGGACTTGTTTTCCGTGTTTCTTATCGTAAATGCGGCGGCTTAATTTTAAAAGCGCAAAACAATTGCTGACCGTATTTCGTTCGGCGTTCTGTTAAGCAGACCGCCGCGGGCTTATTTTGCGTTCGGGAATTGAATAAATTGTGAATATTTGCGGCATATACGGGGGTCAATTGCACGTTTGCCGTTTTTTTCTTAATTTTTTGCACAAGCGCAAAGGTTGCGGGCTTTAGCAATATGCAGGGCGCGGCTGCACATACAACATAAAAATATAAAAAAAGGCAAAAGCTGCGCAAAACTGCGCGGCTTTTGCCTTTAACATATAAACGGTCGCAAGGCGTCCGCAAAATGCAATGCGGTTGCACCCATCAGCATATCTTATGCTCTTCGGCGGCACATATGCTTAAAATGTTGTTTAAAGCCCTAATTTTTTCATCGCCGCGGCACACAGTTTTTTGTATGCGGCGGCTTCGGCTCTGCTTAACTGTCTGCACCAGCTCACGGGTTCGGTTTTTTTGCCGCAATCAAGGTTGTAAAATGCAAATCGCGCCGTTTTGTTGCGGTAGGTATCGTTCCATCTGTCAAAAAGCGCGGCGTTTATGTGTTCGCCCGCTTTGCAGTCTATGAACACGCTCTTGCCGAAGTCGCGCCACGGCCTTGCAAGGTATACGCTGTTTTTTTCTGCTCCGCGCGCCTCAAGGCTGCACCCCGTAAAGCAGAACCCGCGTTCCTGTTTCAGCGAGTGCGCGGGCGCGGATATATAGGTAATATCTCTGCCGTCGTTCAATGATACTATGCGGCAATTTTCAAAATACGCCTCCGCGCAGCCGAAAATGAAATCTACCGTGCCGCATATTTCGCAGTTTTTGAAGCAGTGCAGCGAATTGCCTTCCATGAAAAGTTCGTCGAGCGGAATAAAACCGTCGTAATAACCTTCGTCGGTTATTCCCGCATAGCGCACCACAAGGTCGTCGGGGAAGGGGGCAAGAAAAAGCGTATCCTGAGTGGATAAAAGGCGCATATCCGCCGCCGAAAAGGTTTTTGCGTTTACGGAAAGAGCAACGCATTGCCCCGCCGTTTTGGGGTCGGGCACGGAATTTTCTATGGTGAAATTTTCAAGCCGCACGTTTTCGCCCGTAACGCAAACGGTATATGTGCGGAAAGTGTTGTATTCCATTCCGTCGGCGTGGCGTTTGCGGGCATAATCGTCCCAGGATATAATCGTTTCGTCGCGGCTTTCGCCTTTAATCGTTATGTTGCCGCGCGCAATCTTTATTTTCTGCCTGTATATGCCCTTATGCAGCAGTATTTCTGCCGGTTCGTCCAAAGCGTCCAGTATGCGCTGAATATCGTCTGTAGGGGTTACTTCTATGGTTTTCATGGCTGCCTCCTTAGCTCGTTTGTTATATTATAACACAACTTTTTTTGTGAAACAATAGAAAAAAGTATTGATTTTTACAAAGTACTATGTTATAATGAGTAAGCTAAATGATAAAACATAACACATTCCGAACAATTATTTGTTTTATGCAATAATTAATTTGTTAAATACGTTAAGAGATGCGAAAAAACGGTTCAAAAATCATATCGTTCAGTCGTTACAAGGCCACTGATTTGCTGATATTTGCGGCTATTTTGGCGGCTTTCGGGGCAATAAGCTTCTTTGCTTTCACCGAATGGTTCGCAACAGACTCGTCGCGATACATATTTTCAATATCCGTTCCAATAACGCTGCTTATAATGGTCAGGTGGAACTGGTACGGCATGTTCTATGCCGTGGGCGACGGGCTTCTGTACTGCATTCTGATGCTGGCAACGGGCAATATGGCTGCGGGTTCTGAGCTCAGCTATTTCCTGATATACGGCGCGGGCAGCGCGTTTATCGGGTTTACATACCTTATGGTAAAGTTCATGGGGTATAAAAGAATAGTCGGCGCGTGGTACTTTACGGTGCTGTACGCGGTGTGCGGCTGGGTTCTTCTGGTGCTCGGCAGAACGCTTGTGTGGACGTGCTTTGGTCTCGGTTTTGTAAACGGTCTTTTGGGTCTGGGCGGTTCGGAATTGCTCTCTTTGGGCATGGCTTTAATTATTTTGTTGGTTTTGCGCAGGCTTGACGGCATGATGGAAAACCAGCGCGACTATCTTATTCGTCTTGACAGAGAGCGCAGGGAAAAAATGCTTGCAGACAACTTCGGCGAAGAGCCGATAGAAATAGACGAAGAGATGCTTAAAACTTTAAACAAAAAAGGCGAAGATCTTTTCAGTAAGTAACGTAACGCGTATCCGCGCGTAATGCGCGGCGCGCTAATATATAAGGCGGCGGATATGCCGCAACAATAAAAAGTTTTCGCTTTTTTTACCCGATAAAAAAGCAGGCGCACAAGCAATGTGCGCCTGTAACGATATCTCGGAAAAATAATTCAATAAGGCAATCGCAGCTCATTCTACATCCGTGGCGTAGAAGCCGGCGAAGCGACTGCCGCCGAACGGGCAAACGACGGCGGCGGAAGTAAATCCCGGCGAAAGCGCCTGTCCGCAACTTGGTGCGGAGGGCATTGGGGGACAACCGTTAAAACCGCTTGACACGAAGCGGAGCGGAAGGACTGCTGATATAAAAAAGCTTAAAAAGTCTGTTTTTAAGCGGTATGGAGGAATTTATGTTCAAACTCAAATGCGACGACTTCCTCACCTACGACGAGGAGACGGGCACATATTCAATGTCGCCCGACCAGCAGGTAAGGGACGAAGTCGAAAAGACGCGTTGGAAGGACATAGGTTTTAAAATCCTTGCCGACTGGAGACTGTACCTGATGCTTGTACCCATGCTCGTGGTATATCTTCTTTGGAGATATGCCCCTATGTACGAGCTTGTCGGCGTATTCAAAGATTACAATACGTCGAACACGGCCAGTCCCATAGACGGCTATTGGATAGGATTTAAAAACTTTATAGACGTATTTACGTACGGGTCCTACGCCAGCGAGTTCTGGATGGCGTTCAGGAATACGTTCATACTGGCGTTCTACGGCCTGTTGTTCGGTTTCCCGTTCCCCATCATTCTTGCGCTGTTCTTCAACGAAATCCGTTCCAACATCGTGCGCAGCGTCGTTCAGGTATGCGTATATCTGCCCAAATTCATGTCCATAGTCGTAATTACGACGCTGGCGATAGCGCTTTTCGGCGGCAGTACGCAGTACGGCGTTCTTTCGCAGCTGTTAATCAACATCTGCGGCGAAAATTCGTCGATAGCGATGGCGGCAAAGAACGGTCTCGTTTACAGCACGCGCTACTTCAGGGCGATATATATAATGACCGACCTGTGGGAGCACGCGGGCTACGACAGCATTGTATTCTTTGCGGCGATAATCGCGGTGTCGCCCACCTCGTACGAGGCGGCGCAGATAGACGGCGCGGGAAAGATGGCGCAGATGCGCTACGTAGTCATTCCCAGCATTCTTTCCACCGTGGTTATAATGCTTATAATGAAGATAGGTTCGCTTCTCAACGTTTCGTACGAAAAGATATTCCTTTTCGTCAACTCGGGCGGCACTTCCACGGCATACCAGCCTAACTACGAATCGGCGCTCGTTGTATCCGTATGGGCAAACAGCCAGAGCAATACGGCGATAGCGATGGCGGGCGAAATGACCAACAACCTCATAGGCATGGTTCTGGTTATAGGCGCGAACATAGTAAGCCGCAAGGCTACGAACGTATCGCTGTATTAAGGGGGGACGCAAGCTATGAAACGCAGAATGGAAATATCGGAACTGATATTCAAGGTTGTAGCCTATATCTTCCTCATAATCTTCGCGCTTATGTGCGTATATCCTTTCCTTTACGCAATAGGCTCGGCGTTCAGCTCTCAGGCGGCTAACGAAGCGGGCAAAGTAGTTCTCTGGCCCGTCGAAGCAACCGGCAAAGCCTTCCTCTGGGTACTCACCAAGGGCGACTTCTGGTCGAGCTACGCAAACACTCTGTTCACAACTTTCCTCGGCACTATATGGTGCTTGTTCTATTCAATACTCGGCGCGTACGCGCTTTCCAAAAAGCGCATAATGGGTCGCCGCGGCTGGAACTTCTTCCTCGTGTTCACCATGTGGTTCACGGCAGGCGTCGTTGCAACTTACCTCAACTACCAGGCAACGGGTAAAGTTTTCGCAATGATTTTCGCAGGTTCCACAAGCATGTACGATATCGACCTTAAATGGCTCGTAGTTATCGCGATGGGCATGAACGCCACCAACATCATTCTTTTGAGGAACGCTTTCGAAGGCGTGCCCGCGGAGATAGAGGAGGCGGCAAGAATAGACGGCGCTACGGAAATGCAGGTTCTTACCAAGGTTTATATTCCAATGAGCAAGGCAACAATAGCTACGGTTGCATTGTTCTTCGGAATTTCCCGCTGGAACGGCTACTTCTGGGCGATGAAAGTCATGGACCAGCAGCAGAAGTATTCCTGGCCCGTACAGGTTTACATCCGCGACTTCATAAACCATTACACCAACTTCATAACCACGTACGACCCTCAGGGCGACTTCGCGTGGGAGTACGGCGAAGAAACTTCGCGTAACGGCGTAGTTTATTCCATGGTTATCTGTTCGGTAATACCCATCCTCATCGTTTACCCCTTCATACAGAAGTATTTCGCAAAGGGCGTAAACATGGGCGGCGTAAAAGAATAACTCTAAAAGTATTTTTTGCCCGAGGCAATGCCGAGGGCGCAACTCAAAGCGTATAAACCTAATACATATCAAGGGTTTATATATATATAAATTAAAAGGAGAAAAGTATGAGTAAAACCAAAAAAATTGCAGCGGCAGTCGTAAGTCTCGTTCTTGCGAGCACTATGGTAGTGTCGCTTGCAGCGTGCAACCCTGACAAGAAGCCCTCTCTGGACCTCAGTCAGGAAGTTCTTGATGTCAGCACAGACGCAGACGGAAACCTTTCGTATGCTGATAACACCACGCTCAACATGAACGTAGGCTACAAGGCAACTTACGGCTACATCACCTTCCAGGAAGCGCAGGTAAGCGAAAGTTTCACCCTCTTCGGCGAAACTTACAACCGCGGCAAACTCAAACCCGCATGGCAGGAGCTTTCCGATACTCTTAAAATCGGCTTCAACGATGTGTATAAGCAGCTTGAAGCAACCGCTCAGATCGAAGATACTACCAACTATGCCAACTATGATATGATTACCGGTCAGGCCGATACCATAGTTCAGAAAGCTACGTCAAATCCCGAACAGTATCTCGACCTTTCGCTCTACATGGATTACATGCCCAACTATAAGGCATTCCTCGAAGAGAACCCCATAGTTCAGATGTCCATAGTTTCCGACGTTGAAACGGGCGCGATGTACTACGCACCTTACTTCGACGGTAACGACGATATCGAAAAGTATGAACTTGCCCAGCTTCAGTGGGTAGAACGCCTTCTCGACACGACTACCGCGGGCGAAAGCACCACGTTCACCGCATCTGTAACCGCAAAGAAGCAGCCCGGCATCACTGGCGACTCCATCCGCGGCGAAGTCGGCGACGGCAAGACGGCATCCGTCAAGTCGTTCATGGGCACCACGGGCGAGTGGTGGGTAAATACCACCGACGTTGACGCAAGCAAACTCAATGCAGACGGCACGCTCGGCGAAAATGCAAATACTTCCAAAACCGTAAAGGTTGTAATAAGCTACGACGACGCTCTCGCTGCAGCAAAGGACAGCTCCACGGCGCTCGGCAAGGCTGTTGCGGCTGCAGGCGTTAAAAACGCAAGTGCGCTTACAAGCGGCAACATCGTAGACCTTCAGACCCAGGCCATAAACGATACTCAGGGCGCGGTTACGGGCGCTCAGCTCCTCGAAATGCTCCGCGCGTACATCGACGTGGCATATCAGAAGGAAGACGGCTCCAAGTTCTATGCAACCCGTTCGGACGTATTCAACGGCTACAATGCGGCATGGGATGTTGACCTCCTCGTAGCTCTTTCCCGCTGCATAGTTACCAACACAAGCCTCCTCGGCACTCAGACAGCTGCTGAAAACATCTACGCTATAATGGGCAGAGAGAACAAGACCCAGCGCCAGAACGATATGGTTTCCCTTGCGGGCGAACTTTACGGCGTAAGAGGTCTCACTCCCCGTTACCAGTGGACGTTCATAGACAGCGAAGGCAAGATTGACGACTCGCGCAACGACGTTGATATGTGGGACGCTCTCGACAGACTCAACGAAATGGTTGAAGAAGGCCTCATTTACACGGGCATCAAGCACGCGGCGGGCGCATCCAGCTACTACAAGGCAGATTCACCCGAATCGTTCATGATTTACGACTACGTTCAGACTCAGACTGCTAACGGCGGTTTCGAACTCGAACTCGGCACCGATAAGTACGGTCTTCCCGAAGACTATAACTTCACGGCAATCAACACTCCCGTTTCCAAGTGGGACGACGGTTCTACCAACGATTCCGGTTACTGCTATGTCAACGGCGAAAAGGTAATGCGTTTCACCGAATCCTGGCGTTCTGTTAAGAATACCGGCTTCTGCCTGCCCCGCGCAAACTATGAAGGCAAACCCGAAAAGCTTGCAGCGGCTCTCAAGTTCATAGACTATCTGTTCTCCAACGACGGTCAGATACTCATGACTTACGGCCCTCAGTCTGATAGCAACGACCTCAAGGGCACGGCACCCACATTCACTTCCGAAGCAAACGGCTTCTGGTACGGCAATAAGGTTACGAACGTAAACGTAGCCGACGTCGCTTACAAGCCCGAAGGTTCCGACCAGTACACCGTAAACGCAGAAAACGAAGGCAAGTACTTCATCTACAAGAACGAAGTTTACACCGGCACGTACTACAAGGGCGAACAGTGCCCTACCATGACGGACGCAAACCTTCAGCTCTACTACGGCAGAACGGTTAACAGCGTAGTTCTTGCAAACTCCAGCGATGGCGCGGGCACGGTACAGGGCGCTAACTATGTATGCTCGTATACCAACTATGCGCGCGGAATCATCGGTTCGGCACTTCCTATAGGCAACAAGCTCCAGTCCTTCGAATATCAGGGCACGGCTACGATGGGTATGATAGGCGCGGATAAGGTTTCCGCTAACCTTGTAAACGGCACCATAAGCCACGTTTACCTCAGCCCCGATAACCCTAAGGGCAGCTACTGGTACACCATAGTTCCCACAACGCTTCCTTATACCACCGACGTATCCCAGCAGATATCCGCTGACTTCGCTACTGCAGACAGCAACCTGTTTGCAAACAGCTCTGCGGCAGATAACATCCTCATCGACGTAATAAGGTTCGGTCTTGACGGCACTGGTTCCTGCACTGGCTACACCATGACGGACAAAAAGCTTCCCGCATCTGCAGAGGCAATGGTAACGCTCATCAACACCAAGTATGGCACAATGGACCGTTACGAAGGATATATGCAGACTGCTTGGTCGGCAATACTTGAATTCTACAAAGACTTCATAAAGTAATTTAAAGAACGCAGGTTCTTATAAAAAACAACAGGTAAACAAAGCGCGCCCGCCTTCGGGCGGGCGCGCGGAAACCTTAAATTCGGGGAAAAAATATGAAAACTCAGATGCGGTTTCAAAAGATCCTTATGCTTGTAACGCTTATAATCAGCGCTGTTACGATAGTGTATGCATGGGGTTTCTTTACCGGCAGTCTTTCCTGCGTGTCTTACATGGCCGCTTTCAGGGGAACAATGCCTTCGGGCAGCGGCGTAAGCGCCTCCCAGCTCAGGGAAGCTGCAACTAATACTTATTATATTGCGCTCGACGTAAACGACCTTCTGTTTGCGCTTTCAATAGTATTTCTGCTTCTCGTTGCGTTCATATACATAACGGCAAGCAACAAAAGGCGCAATTATTACGTCACCAACTATATTGCAATCATCGCAACAGCGGCATTTGCGGCGGTGTTTGCCATAATCGGAATAATTGCGATAAGCATGGTTCTCGGCACAATGATTTCGGATATACCTTCCGAATTATGGGACGCCTATAAAAATTACTGCGATACCAACAACATCAAAAACTATTCAGACAGCAACGTTATGTTCGGCATAGGCTACGTCCTTTTTGCAATAGTTCTGGTTAACGCGGCCGCGCTTATCTATAATTTAATCTGGAAAATCAAGCTGATGAAAGGCGAAAAGAAGTTGCTCGCCGCCAAACCCGAAAAGGAGGTGGCTTAATATGATAGATATCGGTAAAATGCTCGGCATAAAGCGCGACATGACAAGCCAATCTATTGTTCAGACGGATATATGCCGCTATAAGCGCAATAAGCTTGCTTCGGGCCTGGCTCTTTTGGGCCTTGTTTTCGAATGCCTTTACTTCATGCTTTTTTATAGCCTGCTGTTCGGCGTAAGCGGGCCTTATTATACCTTCCTCATAGGTTTCAGCGTGCTTGTAAATCTTGCGGTGCTGCTTGTAACATTCCTTTCTTCCGAGGGCGTAAAGGTATACAATAAAAAGTACTGCATACCCCTTATAGTCGTGGGCGTCGTTCAGATAGCGCGCATTTTCATCTACCCGCTCGACCTCGCTCTCGGCGGCAATTACCTTTACGAAAGCGCCAACACCGTAACGGCTTGGTATTTCGGCAACGAGCTTTCCGCAGGCGTAACAAGCACTATACTTATAGTTTACCTCGTTCTTTCCGCGGCTTGCATGTTCGCGGCGGCAGTGTTCGGTTATATCCGCGCAAGGCAGCTCGAAATTTTCAACGCCAGCCTTGAAAAGGGCGATTTCACCGTGGAAGCGGCTCTTGAAGATTTGAAACAAAAAGAAGAAAGCTCCGGCTCCGACGCCGCCGGCGAGGAGGTAAACAATGCCTGAAGTTAATCTCAGACACATTGATAAAATTTACGACGGCGGAGTTCAGGCGGTGTATGACTTCGATATGGACATACACGACGGCGAATTCATCGTACTGGTAGGTCCTTCCGGCTGCGGCAAATCGACGACTTTGCGCATGGTTGCGGGTCTCGAGGACATAACAAAAGGTCAGCTTGTAATTGACGGCAAAGACTGTACGCGCGTTCCCCCTAAAGACAGGGATATAGCAATGGTTTTCCAGAACTACGCGCTGTACGGACATATGACAATTTACGAAAACATGGCGTTTTCGCTCACCCTCCGCAAGGAGAAAAAGGAGATAATCCACCGCAAGGTTATGGCTGCGGCGGAAATACTCGACCTTAAATCGCAGCTCAACAAAAAGCCCAGGCAGCTTTCGGGCGGTCAGCGCCAGCGCGTTGCTATGGGCAGAGCGATAGTGCGCAACCCCAAGGTATTCCTTTTCGATGAGCCTTTGTCCAACCTCGACGCGCAGCTGCGCGGCTCTATGCGCAGGGAGCTTATGCTTCTGCACAAAAAGCTCAACGCTACAATAATTTACGTAACGCACGACCAGACCGAAGCTCTGACGCTTGCGGACAGAATAGTCTGCATGTCAATGGGGCACGTTCAGCAGATAGGCAGACCCATCGACCTGTACGAATACCCCGCAAATACCTTCGTTGCAACGTTCATAGGTCTTCCGCCCATGAATATGTTCAACGGAAAAATAGAAAACGGCAGGTTCGTGAGCGAATTTTTTGAATACCCGCTCGATTCCGAACAGAAGCAGCGCCTTTCTTCGTACGAGGGCAAGGACATAATTCTCGGCGTTCGTCCCGAAAACGTAACCAGAAGCGGTCCTATAAGTTTCTTTGTGGAAAATAACGAAAATCTGGGTATGAACACGCTCGTTCACGGCAAGGTTGGCGGCAAAAAGATAGTCGTCTGCAAGTTCGCGGAATGGTGCAGCTACAAATACGGCGATACCATTTCCATAGGCTTCGAGCCCGACAGAATGCATTTCTTCGACGTCGAAACCACAAAGGCAATAAGGTGAGGTGAATGATATGACGGAAAATGAAAATATGGTCGTAAACCAGACCACCCCGCCCGAAGACGGCAAGAAAAAATTCAACGGCGCAAAATTCAAAGCCAATTTAAAAGAGTGGTGGCGCAAGCAGATAGTATCTCTTAAAAGGCGTCCCAGCAGAATAGCGTTTGTTTTCGTAATAGTAACGTCGCTCATCTACATACTGTCGTTGGCGTCGTTCTCTCAGGCTATTATGGGCTGCATGCTCGTAACAGACTGGCCCGGCATATGCTGCTTCGGTTCTACGCTGTTCTCCATCCTCATTTTCGTTGCGTACATGAACTCCTTCCCCAAGCGCAAAAAGCCCAACGTGCTGATGATAGTGCTCGTAGGCTTGTTCCTTGCGCTCATGCTGTTCTTCGACCTTATGTTCTATATCGAAGTAAGCGAGTATATGGGCAACCAGGCGTCGGTTGAAGATTATTATTACACCACGACCACGACGCTCATCGTGCATATGATTTTTATCGGCATTACCGCCGTAGTCATGGCAACAATGCCCCTCTACAAAAAGCTTATCCTCAGAATAAACACGAGGAAAGAGGTAGAGACTACCCAGATGAAGGAAGTCATAGATACCACGGATATGGATTAATTCAAATTTTGCTAATATCAGGAATAACCGGCAAATTTATTTGTCGGTTATTTTAGCAAAAGGCTGTTTGCGCTTTAACTGAGTTTCTGTTAAAATAAAGTTCGCAAAAGCCTTGATATAGCTGTCGGGCTGTCCCGCGCAAATAAACAAAATTTAAGCGTACGGCGCCGTACGAAGAAAATATGGGGGTTGCGTAAAAGTTTATCATACCGCTTGCAAGGGTGTTGTAGCGGCATTCAAAGCCTTAGCTGTGCATTGCTTTAAGGGTGCGCGTAAAGCAAAAGAGTGGCGCATATGCCTTAATTAACGCGATTTGTCCGCGCTATTTTGCGGGCGGAGCGGGGGGGGTAAACTTATCGCTTGTAAAAGTCAGCAGATGTCTAAAAAAAACAAGAAAAACTATCAGGAAAAAGAGACCGGCATAGAAAATTTCTACGACCTTAAAACCAAAGAAATGGACGAGCTTGTTGCGGCGCTCAAGGGCGAAACGGCGGAAGACGCCCCCGTTCCGTCCATGAATATAGCCGAAGTAACGGGCGAAAAGGACGAAGGCGATAAAAAAGGCACTCGCGAGTTCGACCCCTACAAGCGCGACAAGCTTTCGGGCATACCGTACTGGATACGCGCCCTTTTCATAAAGTTCTGGTTTTTCGGACTGGTATGTTATTTCGTCCTTATGGGTCTGGGCGTATACATCACCGACTCGCTCGATTTGTACGTCGTCTGCGGCGTAATCATGGGCGTAATGGTGGACTGTCTCGTCAACCCCATATTCCGCATGATGGAGTCAGACAAAAAGGAATTCAACAAATTTATGATGTTTCCTTTTCCGTTCAAGCAGATATGGACGTTTTTGACCAACATAATTTATTACTGCATAGTAGTGCTCGGCGTAAGCTATATTTATATGTTCATAGATAAGTACATTGCAGAATTTATCGGCGTAGAGCCTTTGCTTTTCGGCGTGTTCTGCCTTATCGTGGATATGTTTTTCATCGGCATCAAAGACGTTATCGTCTTTCTCATTAAGCGCGCCATTAAAAAATCGCGCGAAAGGAAGTCGGCAGACGTGCAGCCGTAAAAGCGCATATGTGAATCGGTGCGGCAATATGCCGCAATTAACGCAAATTTTGCCCGATAATTCAGTGTTTTTTCTGGTATGGCTTATGTTTATACCATCTGATGTCTGAATTAAAATTGGTGCGGCAATATGCCGCAACTAACGCAGTTTTTTGCCCGATAATGCAGCGTTTTTATGCTATGGCTTATGTTTATACAAGCTGATGCCAAAATAATAATTGGTGCGGCAATATGCCGCAATTAAAGTAATTTCAGTAAATACAATACGGTTGTAAAGCGCCGCGGCCGCCCGTCGGCGGCGCGGCGATATTTTTACGGGCGCGCGGTCGAAAAGTCCGACCGCAATCGAGGAGGAATATGTTTAAAAAATTGTTTGCGTCCTGTACGAGCGCATGTTTCGAGTTTGAAAACGACACGCCGTACCGCTACCCCGCAGGTAAATACACGATATTTCTTAACGGCGTAAAGGTCGGCGAAGGGGATACCAACGTGTTTTCCGTTTACGGACTTCAGCCTTCTGCCGATTATTCCGTAACGGTATCCTGCGACGAGTGCTCTGTCCGTTTCAAAACGGAAGGTCAGACCGCGCTCATAAACGTGCGCGAACTCGGCGCGAAGGGCGACGGAAAGTCGGACGATACCTATTATGTCCAGATGGCTGTAGACAGCTGTCCAGCGGGCGGCAGAGTGCTCGTTCCCGCAGGCACGTACTATGTCCGCCCCATTGTTCTTAAAAGCGATATAACGCTTGAACTGGAAAAGGGAGCAACGCTCCTTGGAAGCACTGTGGAGGAAGACTATCCCTATATTCCTGCGCGCAGGTACAACGCCGACGGCTCGGAGGAGGTGCTTGTAAGCTGGGAGGGCGACCCCTTCGACTGCCACCAGTCTTTCATATCGGCGTACAGGCAAAAGAATATTAAAATCATAGGCGAAGGCACAATAAACGGCAATGCGAATATGTCCACGTGGTGGGCTACGCCCAAGGGCAGAAAGGTTGCGCGCCCCCGCCTTGTATTTCTCAATAAGTGCGAAAACGTTGTGTTCCACGGCGTAACCTGCAAAAATTCCGCCGCGTGGAATTTGCACCCGTTCTTTTCCAAAAACCTGCGTTTTTACGATATAAAAGTGCAGAACCCTTACACTGGTCCCAATACCGACGGTCTCGACCCCGAAAGTTGCGACAAGGTTGACATAATCGGCTGTACGTTCTCCGTAGGCGACGACTGCGTCGCCATAAAGTCTGGCAAGGTGTATATGGGCAAGACGTACAAAACGCCCGCAAACCGCCACACTCTGCGCAATAACCTTTTCCAGGACGGTCACGGAGCAATAGTTTTAGGCAGCGAAATGTCTGGCGGAATAACCAACCTTACCGTAAGCCAGTGCCTTTTCAGGCATACGGACAGGGGTCTGCGCATAAAAACGCGCCGCGGCAGAGGCAAGGACGCTATTATCGACGGCGTAGTTTTTGAAAACATTAAAATGGAAAACGTAATAACGCCGTTGGTTATAAATATGTATTACTTCTGCGACCCCGACGGTCATACCGAATTCGTATGGTCGCGCAAGCCCCGTCCCGTGGACGACGGCACGCCTTATATGGGCAAATTCCATTTCAAGGACATCGATTGCGAGGACTGCGAATGCATGTGCGCATACTTCGACGGACTTGTTGAACAGCCTATTGAAGAAATCACCATTGAAAACGTGCATTTCGGCTTCAAGAAGGACGCCAAGCCCTTCAAGCCCGCCATGCTTGAGTTTGTGCGCGATTACTGCAAAGAGGGAATTTATATAGATAACGTAAACAAAGTGGTGCTTAAAAACGTAACTTTTGCCGGCGTTGAGGGCGACCATATCATAGAAAAGAACTGCGGCGAGCTTGTAATAGAGTAAACGGAGGGAGCTATGGATTATTCTGTTATTGACAGGTATATAGACAGGCTTATAGCCGACACCACGCCCGACGCGCCCGTGTGGAATATAGAAAACATAAAGCACGGCAAGCCGCCCGCGTGGAACTATATCGACGGCTGCATGATGACGTCGCTTTATTCCATTTATAAACTTACGGGCAATAAAAAGTACCTTGACTTTATTGATGGTTTTGTGGACTATTACGTGTTCGCCGACGGCTCGATACGCGGGTACGATTTGGAAACTTATAACCTTGACAACATAAACGAAGGTCGAATTCTGTTCGATTTATACCGCGAAACAGGCAAGGAAAAGTACAGAAAGGCTGCGGACCTTCTGTATAAGCAGATTTGCAATCAGCCGCGCACAGGCACGGGCAATTTCTGGCACAAACTCATTTATCCCAATCAGGTCTGGCTGGACGGGCTTTATATGGCTCAGGTGTTCTACACCAGGTACGAAACGGAGTTCAACGGCTGCAAAAATTATTCCGATATAGTCGGTCAGTTCCGCAGTGTATACGAAAATATGTACGATAAGGCAAAAAAGCTTTACTACCACGGCTGGGACTGGTCAAAAAAGGCATTCTGGGCAGATAAGGCTACGGGTCTTTCAAAAAGTTTCTGGCTTCGCTCGGTAGGTTGGTACACCGTAGGGCTTGCCGATGTCATCGGGTACTTTGAAGGGCACGAACAGCTCAGGTCCGTACTCGTGGAAATATTCAGAAATACCATTGAGGGGCTGGAGCAGTATATCGATAAAGATAAGCATATGTTCTGGCAGGTTGTGGATCAGGGCTCAAGGTCTGGCAACTACCTTGAAACTTCGGGCAGCGCCATGATATCCTACGCAATGATGAAGGGCGCGCGGCTCGGCATAATCGATAAGCGCTTTGCAAAAGTGGGCGAGGAGGTGTTCAACGGAATATGCCGCGAATACCTTACCGAAACGGACGGTAAATTAAATCTCGGCGGAATTTGCCTTATGGCGGGGCTCGGTCCCGAAAGCAACCGCCGCCGCGACGGCTCTTTCGAGTATTATATTTCCGAACCTGTCGTAGAAAACGATGCAAAAGGTACAGGGCCTTTTGTTATGGCTTACACCGAACTTCTGCAACTTAAAAAGGCTTAAAAAACAGGCATAAAACGCAATCCCCCGCGCATTCTGCGCGGGGGATTTTTATGTTTCTTGATTTATGCAAGTGTTTAAATAACAATAAAAATAGGCAAAAGCATAATATTTTAACAAGATATATTTGCATTTAGTATAAATTAAGCATATAAAACTATGCAACATTACTGTCGGTAAAATTTAAGGGTGCAAAGAAGCAAAATTAATGCTTCTTTGCACCCTTAAGCATAAAAAATGCAAGTCTGCTTTTTTTGGGTTACTGTTTTCCGTATTCCGAAGGCGGCGTGCCGAAATATTTTCTGAACACTCGCGAAAAATACAGCGGTTCAGAAAATCCGCACATCTCGGCTATCTGCGAAACGCTGTAGCGGCTGTACTGGTTGCTCATTCCGCTTAAAATAAGTCTGCCCGCAAGCTCCATGCGCGCGCTTATAAGG
>NXNN01000033.1_pt1 | contig 26911 bp, 24 predicted proteins | sample 2041041 | NCBI WGS metagenome assembly NXNN01 (sample SAMN07660617, study PRJNA407663) | chicken gut metagenome | isolation source: caecum content treated with Lincosamide | host: Gallus gallus domesticus | place: Czech Republic: Brno | collected 2016 | reverse complement strand
CTGATTGGAATTCCGGCAGTACTTGCGGTGGTATTTCAGATCATTCGAAATGAAAAGATGCGGGGATATATCGTCTATGCGGGCGCCGGTGTCATTATGGCCATGACGGTTCTGTTTATCGCGGACTGGATTGGCAGCGGAGCGCAGACGTGGACCTTCTATCCGCAGACAGAGATCATTGATCATCTGATGACAGTGGGAGATATTTTTCTCATGTGTCTGATCATCTGGCTGAGTGTCAGATACCGGAGAGTGGTTCCTGTTATTTTGTCTGTGCTGCAGACAGTGCTGGTGCTCTATGTGGAATTTACCACAGAGGTGACGAGGGGGCCGCACATGATGGTAGACTGGCTCACTATATTGATGTGTATCATCATTGCTTTTATCGGAGGTTTTATCTGCATTTACACAGTGGGATATATGAAGGGCTATCACGCGCATCATAAAGATGTGAAAGACAGACAGCCGTTCTTTTTCTCTATGCTGTTTTTATTCCTCGCGGCCATGTTCGGACTGGTGCTTTCCCAGAATCTGGTCTGGATCTATTTCTTCTGGGAGATCACGAGTGTGATTTCGTTCCTGATGATCGGATATACGAAAACAGATGAAGCTGTCAACAATAGTTTCTGCGCTTTATGGATGAACCTGCTCGGGGGTCTGGGATTCGCTGTGGCGATCGCTCTGATGGCAAATCTGCATGGAACTCTGCAGCTTCTGGAAGTGGTCAATATCGGGGCGCTGCTCCCGCTGATGTGCCTGTCGCTGGCGGGACTTACGAAATCCGCGCAGCTTCCGTTTTCCACATGGCTTCTCGGAGCAATGGTCGCGCCGACACCGTCCAGTGCGCTTCTTCACAGTGCGACAATGGTCAAGGCAGGCGTGTATCTGCTGATCCGTATTTCGCCGGCTCTTGAAGGAAATCTTGTGGGGATCATTGTATCCAGTATCGGCGGACTTACATTTATCATGGCAAGTATGATGGCGATCGCACAGAATGACGCCAAGAAAGTACTGGCTTTTTCTACGATATCGAACCTGGGACTGATCGTTGCATGTTCCGGTATCGGTGTGGAAGAGACGGTATGGGCAGCCGTATTCCTTATGATCTTCCATGCGGTCAGCAAGTCTATGCTGTTCCAGTCGGTTGGAGCTACGGAGAACACGCTGGGATCCAGGGATATCGAAAATATGCACGGCCTGATCATAACAGTCCCAAAGCTTGCCTATATCATGGGAATCGGAATTGCCGGTATGTATCTGGCACCGTTCGGAATGCTCATTTCTAAATGGGTTGCACTCAAGTCATTTGTGGATTCCGGCAACGTGGTGCTGGTGCTCTTTATTGCATACGGCAGTGCTACGACTATGTTTTATTGGACAAAATGGCTGGCCAAGCTGCTTTGTTTCCATATACCGAGAGAACCGGTGAAAGATGTGACGCGCAAGGATGAATATGTATCTATGTTCTTCCATGCGGTGACAATGATCCTGCTCTGTCTGCTTCTGCCACTGGTTGCGATCGGTGTGGTGAACCCGATCGTGAGGGAGCTGTTCGGAAATTCAACGGACGTGCTCTCCATGAGCGTACTTACAACAATGGCGATCATGCTCGTTTCTATATTTATCGTACCGATCGCCATGTTCTTTATCAGCAGGCGGTCCCACAGAGAAATCGTTCCTATTTATATGAACGGTATCAATGAGGGGGACAACCGTTTCTTTATGAACAGTTACGGAAAGAAAGAGCATCTGTACCTGAGCAACTGGTATCTGCGCTTTGAGTTCGGACGCAGGCATCTGCGCATACCGTCGATCATCATGGCGGCAGCAGTGCTCGTTGTCGGATTCTGTCTCGTTATAGGAGGTGTGTCATGGTAAAAGTAGTATTTGTTCTGGCTTATCTGATCCTGGCACCTTTCCTGGGAGCGCTCCTGGACGGGGTGGACCGCATTATAAGTGCAAGGATGCAGCGGAGAAAGGGGCCGGGGCTGCTTCAGCCGTTTTATGATCTGGGGAAACTCTTTTCTAAAGAGATGATCGCGGTCAATGATGTCCAGTTCCTTCTGAACCTTAGCTATCTTGTGATCCTTATGATCGCAGGCTGCATGCTCTTTGCGGGAGCTGACCTGTTGATGGTGCTCTTTATCCTGAGTACCGCGGATATGTTCCTTATCATGGCGGCTTCCAGTGACTCTTCGCCTTATGCGAACATGGGAGCCAGCAGGGAAATGCTTCAGATGATGGCTTATGAGCCGCTTACTCTTCTCATTGCAGTAGGATTCTATCTGACGACAGGTTCTTTCCAGGTGTCGGATATCATCCGTGCCGATACGAGCGCGGTGCTGTGGATGCCGGGACTCCTGGTCGGCTTCATGTTCACGGCGGCGATCAAGTTCAGAAAATCTCCTTTCGACCTGTCGACGAGCCATCATGCCCATCAGGAGATGGTGAAAGGGCTGACGACGGAAATGTCCGGCACTACCCTTGCCATTATGAATATTGCTGAATATTATGAGATGGTGCTGCTGTTCGGGATTTTCAGCCTGTTCTTCATCAACAGTACGTGGTGGAGCTGGATCGTGGCAATACTGATCTGCGGCGTGATATTCTTTATGGAAACACTGTGGGACAATATCAGTGCCCGTGTGAAATGGAAGACACTTCTCTACAGCTGCTGGGTGGTAACTCTGGTAGCCGGCGGGGTGAATATACTGATCCTTATGTTGGACAAGTGAGCAGGAGGCAGATAAATTATGAATAAAGTATCAAAATCACCGTGGCTGCTCCACTATGATGCCAGCAGCTGTAACGGATGTGACATTGAAGTCCTTGACTGTCTTACACCGAAATACGATATCGAACGCTTCGGCATCATCAATACAGGAGACCCGTTCCAGGCGGATATACTCCTGATCACAGGCGGCGTGAACAGCCAGACAGAGAGTGTGGTAAAACAGATCTACAGCCAGATGCCGGAACCGAAAGTCGTGGTGGCAGTCGGAATCTGTGCCTGTACGGGCGGTGTATTTAAGGAATGTTATAATATCAAAGGCGGGATTGACACCGTGATCCCGGTAGACGTATACGTGCCCGGCTGCGCTGCGCGTCCGGAGTCCATTATCGACGGAGTCGTCAAGGCGCTGGAGATACTCGACGCAAAACAGGCAGCAATGGCTAAAGACGGGAGGTGACGGAGATGGAATTTAAGAATGAGATCAGAAAGATCACTGCAGCTGAATTCTTCCCTGCCGTTGTGCATATGAAGACAGAGAACTGGCGTCTGGTCCAGATCTGTGCTTCCTGCATTGAAGGCGGATATGAGATGAACTATTCCTTCTGCCTGAGATATGATATGGTGACATTGAGGCTGGAAGTGGAGGAAGATGAAGAAGTGGCCAGCATAACGCAGATCTATCCCTGCGCATTTCTTCAGGAAAACGAGGCGGAACAATTATTTGGTGTGAAGATCAAGACGATCAAGCCGGACTATAAGGACAAGCTATACCGGATCGATGTAGAGACACCGTTTAAGAAGAAGGAGTAGGAAAAGATGGCAAAGAGAAGTATAGTACCTTTTGGTCCTCAGCATCCTGTACTGCCGGAGCCGGTGCATCTGGATCTGGTGCTTGAGGATGAGACTGTGGTACAGGCGGTTCCGAGTATCGGCTATATCCACAGAGGACTAGAGAAACTTGTAGATAAGAGAGACTTTAAACAATATTCATATATTGCGGAGCGTATATGCGGTATCTGCAGCTGCGGCCACGGACTGGGTTACTGTATGGCTGTGGAAGAAGTGATGGGCGTGGAAGTGCCGGAACGTGCGAATTATCTGCGCGCGATCTGGGTGGAGATGAGCCGTATCCACAGCCATCTGCTCTGGCTCGGACTTCTGGCTGACGCCATGGGATTTGAAAGCCTGTTCATGGAGAGCTGGAGGCTGCGTGAGAAGATCCTCGACATGTTTGACGAAACAGCCGGCGGCAGGATCATCCACTCTGTCAATCAGGTGGGCGGTGTACAGAAAGATATGGATCATATGATGCTCCATCATCTGCTGGAGGCTGTAAAAGATATCGAGAGTGACATAAAACCTGTGGTTGATACATTTCTCCAGGATTACACGGTGCAGAGCCGTCTGAAAGGAGCTGGTATCCTGAAGAAAGAGGACGCAGTCGCCCTTGGTGCGGTCGGTCCGATGTTAAGAGCCAGCGGAGTCGAGTACGACGTCCGTATGCTTGGCTACGGAGCATATAAAGATCTGACAGTGAAGCCGATCACCTCAACTGACGGAGACTGCTACGGGCGCTGCGAGGTAAGGCTGAAGGAACTGTTCCAGTCCTTTGACCTGATCCGCGAGGCGATAGGAAAGATACCGGCAGGGGATATCAGCGTGCCGGTAAAGGGCAATCCGGACGGCGAGTATTTCATGCGGATCGAGCAGCCCAGAGGCGAGGCAATCTATTATGTAAAAGGCAACGGAACAAAATATCTGGACCGTTTTCGTCTGCGTACACCGACGACAAGCAATATCCCTCCGATGGTAGAGATCCTGAAAGGATGTCAGCTGGCGGATGTACCGATCCTGATCCTGACGATCGATCCGTGCGTAAGCTGTACGGAACGCTAGGCAGAAAGGAGCAGCAGTATGGAAAAGACAAGAATGTTTACATTTGCCGGAAGGGTGATCAAGAACCTCTTCAAAAAACCGGCGACAACCCAGTATCCTTTTGAGCCTGTAGAATATCCGGAGCGGATGCGCGGGCATATCCGGATCGAGATCGAGAACTGTATCACCTGCGGGCTGTGCATGCGGTCATGTCCCTCCCAGGCGATCCGGGTGGACCGGAAAGCAGGAACATGGACGATCGAACGCTTTGACTGTGTACAGTGCGGTTTCTGCGTGGCAACATGCCCGAAGAAATGTCTGTTTATGGAAAAAGGTTATACAGAGCCGGATATCCTGAAGAAGAGTGAGACATTTACCAAGCCGAAGGAAGAGAAGAAAGAGGCTGCGGCCGCAGCGGGCGGCAAGCCTGTGATGGATGCAGAAAAGTGCGTTTACTGTACACTTTGTGCGAAGAAATGTCCGCAGGAAGCGATCCATGTGGAGAGAAAAGAGAAAGTCTGGAAGCTGGACGAGGAAAAGTGCGTGGAATGCGGAATCTGCGCGGGGGCTTGCCCGAAGAAAGCGATAGAGCTGAAAGGGTAAGCGAAGATTCAGTGCGTATGGAATATATATATTGAATGAAACGAAATGCAGCGCAAAAGGTTTGCGTTGCATTTTGTTTGAAACGCAAATATAATTTCAATAGATAAGCAATATAGTCAGCGACGATAATACAGTTGCAAAAATATGTACAGGAGGTCCTCATCCATGAATAAACTCGCAGTCATTTTCCCGGGAGTCGGCTACCACACGGACAAGCCGCTGCTTTACTACAGCAAAAAACTCGCGTTTCAGAACGGATATGAGATCGTTGAAGTACCATACGGAAAGTTCCCGAAGGGAGTAAAAGATTCCAGGGAAAAGATGGAAAAAGCGTTTTTCAGCGCAGTGGAGCAGGCGGAAGAAATCTTAAAAGACGTGGATTTTTCTCTATATGACGACATCCTGTTTATCTCGAAGAGTGTGGGTACTGCGGTTTCGGCAGCTTACGGAGGGAAACATCATCTGAAAACGAGAAACATCTATTACACGCCGGTAGAAGCATCTTTCCAATTTATGACACAGCCGGGAATTGTATTCACCGGGACAAAAGACTCATGGGTGGATCATGAAGCCATAAAAGAAGGATGTAAGAAAGGCGGATTCCCGCTGCATGTTATTGAGGATGCAAACCATTCGCTGGAGACAGGCGATGTGAAGAAAGATCTTGAGAATCTGCAGGAAATCATGGCGGTTACGGCAGACTATATATCAGGAGATACAGAGGAATAATCTATGAACCATATCGCACAGAGTATTTTCCGGGCAATCCACGAAGGAAAATGGGTCAGCATCGAGTATCGAAACCAGAATGAGGAAACGACAAATTACTGGATCGCTGTCAATGGGATCAATGTGAAAAACAGAACATTGAGTGTGGAGGGCTTTCACCTTGTAAAACATACGATCGGTGAATTCAGGGTGATCTATCTGGACTCGATCCTGTCTGCTTCCGTGGTGGAAGCCTCTTATTGCAAGATACGTCCGGAGCTTGTGCGGGATATTGAGGAACATCCGGAAAAATATGAGCCGTTGTTCGGACAGCCTGTGAACCTGAAAATATTGAACTATCTGGCGGACTGCAGCCGTCTGGATACGGAGCTGTATGAATGTGATTATGCACTGATAAAAAAGCTTGACGGCGGCAGTTTCCGCGGCAGGGAACTTTTTTTGAATGACGGGCAGTTTTCTGAACTTGTGCAGCAGTTTCAGCGTGAAAGCAGCCGTCAGAGAGAACACAAGGCAGGCGGTTCTCAAAACGGAGGTGCCGCGCATGCAGGAAATCATAAATGGCAGTACCGGCAGCTTGCCCTTAACGAACTGAGCATTCCGGTGCGGGGCAGAAAGCCGGGAAAAGAGGCGCTGTATGTGATGGCTTACCGGAGACTGAATCTGGATGTCCGCCGGAGAACACTGCGGGCGGACGACGAAGTGACAGTGTGCCGGGAGTTTACCGTGGGCGGAGAACAGGAGAGCATCCGAAAGTATATGGACCCTGCGGATTATGATCTGCTGAATGATTTTGATAAGAACAGGGAGCTGATAAAGGACAGGATCACAGCTTATAACCGCCTCAGCCAGGGAGTGGATGACCGCCCGTATATCATTGCGCTTGCAAGGAATATTAAGGTAGACCTGAATAACGAATATCAGTGGATCGCAAAGAGTCTGGAAGAGGGCGAAGAGACATGGCCGATCAAGGCATTTTTCGGGAAGATGACGGCGAGACCGGTCCGGCGCAGGGAGTATCCGCTGGCTCTTCTTGAGAAAAAGGTGAATCTTGATCAGCTCCTGGCCATCCACAATGCCATAAAATATCCGGTGACCTATGTACAGGGGCCTCCCGGAACGGGGAAATCCTACACGATCATAAACACGATCATCACCGCGTTTTTTAATGAGAAGACAGTGCTGCTGGCATCTTACAATAATCACCCCATCGATACGGTTGTGGATGACCTGAAAGGAATGGAATATAAAAACGGGATCCGGATCCCGTTCCCGGTGATCCGGCTGGGCAACGCGGAACTGACGAAAGCCGCTCTAAAGGAAATGAGAGAGCTGTATGAAGACCTCGGAAAATGGAAAGTATTCGAGGGTACTCTGGACAAGAACAGGGATGAGAAGACTGCCCGGGCAAAGCGGCTCACGAAACTTCTGAGAGAGTATGAGGAGACCTTGAACCTCAGGGAGAAGAAAGAGGCGATCGAGTGTCTGATGAACACAAACCGCCATCTGACATTTCAGGCGGATCTGCAGGGAAGGCAGCTTGCGGAAGTAGACCGGGAGCTTGATACGATCGGAGAGATCACCAATGAGCAGGCGCTGGCGCTGTTGGATGATGACGAAAAGGAATTCCGGAAATACCTGCATTTTACTTCCATTCGTTATCTGAAACGAATGGCGGAGCCAAAGAATGAAGATCTGAGGAATATCCTGGAGATGGAAGATGAAGATGAACAGGTAAAAGCGTTCAATCAATATATCGGGGATCCGGAGAGCCTGAAACGGTTTCTGAGGATATTTCCTGTCGTCGCCACGACGTGTATTTCCGCGCATAAGCTGGGAACGCCTCAGCCGTATTTTGACATGACCATCATGGACGAGGCAAGCCAGTGTAACACAGCGATGTCGCTGGTGCCGATCCTTCGCGGAAAGAACCTGATGCTGGTGGGAGATCCACAGCAGCTCAGTCCGGTGATCCTGCTGGATGAGAAAGATAACGCCATCCTCCGGCAGCGTTACCGTGTGCCTGATGAGTATGATTATGCCAAGAATTCCATATATAAGGCATTTCTTGCGAATGATGCAGTAAGCGAGGAAATCCTTCTGCGGCATCATTACAGATGCTGCCCTGCGATCATTTCATTTAACAACAAAAAATATTACAACAATAAATTGATCATCGAGAATAAGAAAAATCCGGAAACGCCCCTTGTCTGCATAGATGTCGCCGATAACAGGACGGATTATAAAAATACCGCGCCCGAGGAGGCGGAACGTATTCTTGAATATGTCAGGAAATATCAGGATAAGAAGATCGGAGTTATCACGCCGTTCGCAAATCAGAGGGAATATATCAGCAGGCGGCTCGAAGAGGAGAACATTAAGAATGTATCCTGCGGAACAGTCCATGCATTTCAGGGGGATCAGCAGGATATCATCCTGTTTTCAACCGCGCTGACGGATCAGACTTCGGATAAGACTTACAACTGGCTCAAGAATAACCGGGAACTGATCAACGTGGCCACATCCCGGGCCATTGAGAAGCTGGTGCTCGTTACCAGCATGAAGAATCTGGAACGGCTCCATCAGGACTCTGAAAGAGATGATATGTACGAGCTGGCGCAGTATGTCAGGAAGAAAGGGGAGTACGAGGTGACTCCCGATGAAGTGAATTCGAGGGCACTGGGCATCAAGCCGTACAGTACGCAGACAGAAGAGGCGTTTCTTGTGAGCCTGAACCACGCTCTGGATAATATCCTGAATAACGGAAGAAGATGCAAGGTGAGAAAAGAAGTGGCCATCTCCCAGGTGTTTCAGGAGAATCTGTCGCATGACAGCCTGTTCTACAACGGAAGATTTGACTTTGTGATCTATGAACAGGAATATGGCGGAAAGGAACTTCCGATCCTGGCGATCGAGCTGGATGGGATGGAGCATCAGGATGATGAGCTGGTGAAAAAGCGTGACCGGGAGAAAGCAAATATTTGCCGGGCTCACGGTTTTGAACTGATCCGGGTGGAAAATTCATATGCAAGACGATATTATTATATTAAAGGGATTCTGGAAGAGTACTTTAAGAGGATAAGATAAAATGAGTTTTGATTTTTATAAACGCGCCGCCATCGTCTGCCACGCTATCCCTTATGGGAAAGCCGCCACATACGGGCAGATCGCGCTTCTCTGCGGTAAACCGAAGAACGCGCGTCAGGTGGGGTATGCGCTGAACCGGAACCGGCTGGGAGATGATATCCCCGCCTACCGGGTAGTGAATGCAAGAGGGATTTTAAGCGGAGCCGCGGCATTTGATACAGCGGATATGCAGAAGCTGCTTCTGGAAAATGAAGGTATGGAAGTCAGTTTTACTCCAGACGGCTGGCAGGTGGACCTTAAGAAGGACGGCTGGCACAATACGATGGAAGAAGCCCTGCGCTTCCAGGAAATATTTAAGGCGCAGGATATATAAAGTGCAGAGGTATAAGAACATGAAGATCAAGTGTATCGCCCTCGATCTGGACCGGACGACGCTGGACAGTCAGGGGCATCTGAGTGAAGAAAACAGAACAGCGATCGAGAGTGCTGTCGCGGACGGCGTTCATGTGGTGGTGGCGAGCGGACGGTCGCTGGATTCATTGCCGGCAGAGATCACGGATATCACAGGCATACGATATGCCATTACATCCAATGGAGCGGCAGTCTATGACCTGCGTGAAAGAAAATGTCTGAGACAGTTTAAGATGACTCCGGAATCCGCAGAGGATATCCTGCGGCATACGGAGCCGGAGCGGATGAAGGATACATACGGAGAAGCAGCAGGGATGTCGGAAGTAGAAATGTCTGAAATCGAGATATCTTACGAGGCGTTTATCGATGGAAAGGCTTTTGCGGAGAGCCGGTATGTGGCGGATCCGGTGCGTTTCGGAGCTATGCCGCAGGCGATTTCCTACATACAGGGCACCCGCGCGCCGGTTGAGGATATGAGGACTTTTATCTGCGAACATAAGTCGGAGCTGGACTGCATTGATCTTGTGGTAAAAAACGAGGATATGAAGCGAAAATTGTGGAAAAATCTTCAGGAAAGTGTCAGGGATGTGTATATCACATCTTCTGTAAGACAGCTCCTTGAAATTTCTCACAGAGATGCGGGCAAGGAATCCGGCGCAAAGTTCCTGCTGGAATATCTCGGACTGACAAGAGAAGAACTTGCCGCGTTTGGTGACGGGGATAATGACAGCGGGCTCCTCAAATATGCGGGAATCGGTTTTGCCGTAGCAAATGCATCTCTGGAGTGCAGAGACGCCGCAGATGAGATCGTCGCTTCAAATGATGATAACGGTGTGGCACAGGGGATCAATAAGATCCTGAGAAAATCAGGGAGCGGGAGTTTGTGAGAGGAAGGTTTTATGAAGATCATTATTTCACCAGCGAAAAAAATGAATGTTGACACAGATACTCTACAGTGCAGGAGTGTGCCTGTTTTCCTTGATGAGACGTCAGAGCTCCTTGAATGGATGCGGGATCTTACATTTGCAGAGGCAAAAGAGCTGTGGAAGTGCAACGACAAAATCACAGAACAGAACTACAGAAGATTTCAGGAGATGGATCTGGAAAGGAATCTGACCCCGGCAGTGATCGCCTATGAGGGAATCCAGTACCAGTATATGGCGCCTGCCGTATTCGGAGGTGCAGAGACGGAATATATTCAGGAACATCTGCGCATCCTGTCCGGTTTCTACGGCGTACTGAAACCTTTTGACGGTGTGGTGCCCTACAGGCTGGAGATGCAGGCAAAAGCGTCAGAAGCCGGCGATCTGTATAAATTCTGGGGCGATAAACTGTACCGGGAAGTGGTGAGGAAAGAAAAGCCGGTGAGCGGAACGCCCGGAACAGAACCGCCGATGCCAGAATCATCAGGAGCAGACAAAAATCTTATCGTAAATCTGGCGTCCAAAGAGTACTCCAAATGTGTGGAGAAGTACCTGACGTCCGAAGACAGATATCTGACAATTGTTTTCGGGGAATTGACAGACGGGAAAGTAAAGCAGAAAGGGACGCTTGCGAAGATGGCGAGAGGCGAGATGGTGCGCTATCTGGCGGAGCATGAAGTGGAAGACCCGGAAGGCATCAAAGAATTTGACAGACTGGGCTACTGTTTCGATGAAGCACTTTCAACCGAACGGGAATATGTATTTTTGAAGAAGGCGCAGCCGACGGACAAGGAAACAGTCTGAGGAAAAACGGTTCTCTGATTAAGCAGAAAATAGAGGATTAAGCAGGAAACCTAAGATATGGAGGAAAAAGTTATGTACAATGCATCAGAAAAAAGATATGAAAATATGGCCTACAACCGTTGTGGAAACAGCGGTCTGAAGCTTCCGGCAGTATCGCTGGGGCTCTGGCATAATTTCGGGGATACAGGCTCCTATGAGACCATGAAGCAGATATGCTTTACTGCATTTGACAATGGGATCACACATTTCGACCTTGCGAACAATTACGGGCCGGAGCCTGGAAGTGCGGAGAAGAATTTCGGCAGAATATTAAAAGAGGATCTGGGACAGTACCGGGACGAGCTTATCATCAGCACGAAAGCCGGATATGATATGTGGCCGGGGCCTTATGGGAACTGGGGCAGCAGGAAATATCTTCTGGCAAGTCTGGATCAGAGCCTGGAGCGTATGGGATTGGAGTATGTGGATATCTTCTATCATCACCGGATGGATCCGGAGACGCCGCTGGAGGAGACAATGGGAGCGCTTGCACAGGCGGTCACATCCGGGAAAGCGCTCTATGTCGGTCTGTCCAATTATGATGGAGAGACTCTGGAGAGAGCAACGGCGATTCTTGAAGATCTACGCTGTCCTTTTATTATTAATCAGAACCGTTACTCCATTTTCGACCGGACCATCGAGAATAACGGGCTGAAAGAGACAGCGGCGCGGCTCGGAAAAGGGATCATAGCATTCAGCCCGCTTGCCCAGGGGCTGCTGACAAACCGTTATTTAAACGGGATTCCGGAGGACAGCCGAATCATGACAGACGGGAGATTCCTCAAAAAAGAGGTACTTACGGAGGAACGACTTCAGCAGATCCGCAATCTCAACGGGATTGCGGCGGGAAGAGGACAGACGCTTGCCGAGATGGCATTGAGCTGGGTGCTCCGCGACGGAATCGTGACGAGTGTGCTCGTCGGAGCCTCCAGACCGGGACAGGTGCTCGATGATATCAGGGCGATACAAAATGTTGAATTCAGTCAGGAGGAGCTGGCAAAGATAGACAGTGTAATCTTGTAATCTTATTCTATCCATGATACTCTGTTTTATAGGAATGAATATCACATGGTTATCATGGCACAGAACAAGGAGGGAACGATTATGGCAAGATATGTAAAAGATATCACACTCAACAAACCGGACGATTTTGTAGCATTTATTGTCAACGATTATCTGCAGAAGAACAAATTTGTGATGTCGGACTGGAATGGAGAGCCGGCATACCGTGCAGGTGACGGAGTGGTCGAAGGATATAAATATCTGAAGTGGTCATATGCAGGCGGCGTATTCCATCTCGAGGCATGGCTGAAAGGAACGGCCGGCGGTGAGTGGGATCTGGACGGATTTGTGGGGATTGCTATGAAGAAACCGTATAAAAGCAGTTTGGAGCAGTTGTTTGACGTGCTTCAGCAGCAGATACCTCAGCAGAACACGGCATCCGCTCAGAACAGCGCGGCACCTCAGGGCGGCCCGGTGCAGCAGGGAAATGTTCCGCCGCAGAGTGCACCCGGAGCCCAGGGCAGTGTCCCGCCCCAGGGAAATTACGGACAGCCGAATCCTCAGCCGATCCCGGTGCGGACGACGGACAATACGGGAGCAGCTACGATAGCGCTTGTGCTTGGCATCCTTAGCGTTGCTTTAGGAATTTTTGTGCCGCTGCTTGGAGTGATCCTCGGAATTATCGGTATTACACAGGCACGTATGGGATCCGGATCCAGTAAGGCAAGTATGGCAAAAGCGGGTAAGGTACTGAGTATCATTGGTATCTGTATATCGGCGGCAGGATGGCTGCTGAATATCGTGCTGACTGTGGCAATGTTTTAGGATCTGAGGCTGGTTAATTTACTGCATGAAGAAGAAAGAAGAATTTGCTCCCTGTCCTGACGGGCGGGGAGCTGTTACTTTTTTTGGAAAATTTAACTTTATGCTTGACCTTGACGCAGCGTAAACATCTAACATTGATAACAGAACGGCTCCTATGATAGAAGATTCGCAGGATTTTGGAGGATGGGAGAATATCAGCAAAGATCAGGAGGATAAGTCAATGTACAGTATCAAAGAACTTTCAGACATGGCGGGAGTGAGTGCACGCACTCTGCGGTGGTATGACAGGATCGGACTGCTACAGCCGGCTTTTGTAAATGATGCAGGGTACAGATTCTACGGGGAACGGGAAGTTGATCTGCTGCAGCAGATTCTGTTCTATCGGGAACGGGGCGTGGAGCTTAAGAAAATCCGAAGCATTATTTATGAAGAGGGCTTTGATATTATGGCGGCTATGGAGGAACATCTCTATGAGCTCGAAGAGCAGAAAGCCCGCATTGACGGACTGATCAGGCTGGTACGGCGTTCTATTATATCGATGAAAGGAGAAGACAGGATGAACGATTCAGAGAAGTTTATGGCATTTAAAGAAAATGTAGTAAAGAAACATGAAGAAAAGTACGGTGCGGAGGCACGCGCAAAATACGGCGACAAAGGCGTAGATGATGCACAGCAGAAAGTGCTCGATATGTCAGAAGAGGATTATGAGAGGTTCGTGAATCTGGGCGAAGAAATCCTCAGGCGGCTGGAAGATGCTGTACAGAATGGTATCAGCCCGGAGAGTGAAGAGGCGGGACGCATTGTCGCGCTCCACAAGGAGTGGCTGGGCATGACGTGGAAGAAGTATACGGAAGAAGCGCACAAAGCAGTTGCGAATATGTATATCAGCGATGAGCGGTTTAAAATGTATTATGACCGGGAAGTGTCCGGGTGCGCTGAATTTCTTGAGAAAGCAGTCAGATATAAAATAGGAGAATAATCAATCGGGGCAGGTGCGGAAGATGCACCTGTCCCGTCTGAGATATGGGGAGAAAAACATATTGTACCTGCCTGGGTTATCTGCACCTGCAGTCATGATTCATGCCGGCAAATCTTTCGTTTGCTTTCTCCCAGTTTACTACCCGGAACCAGTCGTCAATATATGCGGCGCGCAGATTATAGTGCTTCAGATAATATGCGTGTTCCCATACGTCAATATTCAGGATGAGTGTGCGGGAATGGCATACAGGTGTGTTCTGATTAGAAGAAGTCACAATCTTGAGCATTCCGCTGTCAGATACAAGCCATGCATAGCCTGAACCGAAGACTGACAGCGCTGCCTCTTTAAACTGCGAACGGAAATTCTCCCGGCTGCCGAACTGACGGGACATCTCACTGAAGAGCAGGTATGAAGACGCGGTCCGGTTTTCTGAAGCGCAGCCCGCAGGCGGCTGACCGGGAGAGCCATTTTGAAAGCGGTCTGAGCAGCGGCATGGTTTCAGTCCGTCAAAGTAGAAACGGTGGTTATAAACGCCGCCCGCGTTGTTGCGCAGCGGCGCCTGAAGATGGCAGGGAAGCCTGCGCCATATGGTAAGCAGTTCCTCCAGCGAATACTTCTGCAGAGAAGGATTTTCCTCGAGAAAACTGTTCAGGTTGTCGATGTATGTCTGCAGATGCCGGTCATGGTGAAGATGCATTGTTTTCTCATCGATAAAAGGTTCGAGCGCATCATAGGCGTATGGGAGGGGCGTGTTGATAAAAGGATAATAATTGTTCATACGGATCTCCGAAAAAGGCTTTCCTGTTAATATATGAGAGAGGACGGGATATGCTGCCTGTCATGCAAAAGAAATTTGCACAGTTTCCAAATAGATTTGCTGGTAATTTTGTAGTCTTTCTGATATTCTGGGGACGACTGAGATGACAGAAGAGAGGAGCAGGGGAATTGATTGGAGAAAAGCTTGTAACGCTGAGGAAGAAGCACGGATACAGTCAGCAGGAGATTGCAGATATGCTGTCTGTTACACGCCAGACTATATCAAACTGGGAGTGTGGACAGGGAGCGCCTTCACTTGATAAGGCGGCTGAACTTGCAGCGATCTATAAAGTGAGCTTGGATGATCTGGCAGGAAATGAGGTAGTGATTGCGGCTGGCGAGAAGAAAGGAAAAGATTTACATATCTTGAAAAAAGTTGTCGGAAAAAGATGCACTCTGGATTGCTCGGACTGGGATCTGGTGCTGGTGGATGAGGTAGTGAGTGACCTGTCCGGTATTGTTGGGGGAAAAGTTCTCGATGTGAATGAGGAGTGGATCAAGATCGAGTATGAACGGCGAAAAGAGGGGACGGTATTCAAGAAAGAAAAAGTGGCAAAACTTGTCGATCTTTCCCTGATTGCAGGACTGATGCTGGAGGTGACAGAGGAATGACTATATTTTTGCTGATCGTTATTATAGGATTACTGATTTATATAATCTGTGAGTATAAAAAAGAAAACAGAAAGGTTGATACCAAAATATCGTGGGAGAAGCTGCTCCCCGGATATGTTGGGAAAAACTGTGAGATCGTGGTAAAAGAACCGCTGGTGAATATCGATGTGATGTACAGTGTGAAAGGAATCATGACAGATGTGGATGATGAATGGCTGGAGATGGAATGTACAGTGAAGAAGAAAAAAGTGCTGAAGATATTCAGGATAGCTAATGTGAACGGGATAAAAGAGATTGTGTAGTGTTGCCTTACCCGATCCGGAAATTTGTTCCGTTATAACTTTACGTTAAGAGATGCGTCAATTGTTCAAGGTTGATTCTGAATTTTTACGGGTGTATGATTGAGATAAATGTTCAAAAAGTTATAGCGTAACAGTAAAGAGGTATCATTATGTACATAGGAGATTTACATATTCACTCCAGATATTCCAGAGCGACGAGCAAAGACTGCACACCGGAGCATCTGGATCTGTGGGCAAGGAAGAAAGGTATACATATCGTAGGAACCGGTGATTTTACCCATCCGGCATGGCGGGAAGAACTTGCGGAGAAACTGGAGCCGGCGGAAGACGGGCTCTATGTGCTGAAAGACGAATACAGGATCAAAGATGAGAAAATCCCGGGGGAAATGATCCCGCGGGTTGTTATAACAGGGGAGATCAGCTCTATTTATAAGAAGAACGGAAAAGTGCGCAAAGTCCATAGCCTGATTCTTCTGCCAGGCCTTGAGGATGCGGAGAGAATCTCTGCAAAGCTGGAGCAGATCGGAAATATCCATTCCGACGGGCGGCCGATTCTCGGTCTGGACTGTCATGACCTGCTTGAGATCATTCTGGAGCTGAGTCCCCAGGCAGTCTATGTGCCGGCTCATATCTGGACGCCGCATTTCTCCCTGTTCGGGGCATTCTCAGGATTTGATACAGTGGAAGAGTGCTTTGAGGACCTGACGCCGTACATCCATGCCATGGAGACGGGGCTGTCTTCGGATCCGCCGATGAACTGGCGCGTCTCGGCTCTTGACCGGTATCAGCTGATTTCCAATTCGGACGCCCACTCTCCCGCAAAATTAGGAAGAGAGGCAAATTTATTTGACATTCCTCTGTCTTATGACGGGCTTTCCCGTGCCATACAGACGGGGCAGGGATTATACGGCACGATCGAGTTCTTCCCGGAGGAGGGAAAGTATCATATGGACGGGCACCGGAAATGTAATCTCTGTCTGACGCCTTCCGATACATTGAAATACAACGGGATCTGTCCGGTCTGCGGCAGGAAGATTACGATCGGAGTGTCTCACCGAGTGGAAGAACTTTCAGACCGGGAAGAGGGATATATTCGGGAAAATGCAAAGCCATTTGAGAGTCTGGTCCCGCTTCCGGAAGTCATAGGGGCTTCCTCCGGACACTCGGCATCCAGCGTGAAAGTGCAGAGAGAATATCAGAAAATGCTTTCAGAGCTGGGACCGGAGTTTGAGATTCTCAGGAATCTTCCGCTGGAAGATATCCGCAGGGTATCCGGCACCCGCGTGGCGGAGGGAATCGAGCGTCTGCGCCGCGGGCAGGTGGAACGGATACCGGGCTTCGACGGGGAATACGGTGTCATTAAGCTGTTCAGTGCAGAAGAGCTGAATAATACAGAAGGCCAGATGAGTTTCTTCGAGCTTCTCAAATCATCGGATCAGCAGAATACATTGGATCCGGTGGATGTACAACTTGCAGAAGAACAGAAGGAAGATCAGACGAAACAACAGGAAAAGCAGCAAAGCAAACAGCAGAACAGGGCGGCAAGTCTGAATCCGGAGCAGGAATATGCTGTCCGGTGTACATCACCTCATATTGCGGTAAAGGCAGGACCGGGTACAGGAAAGACAAAGACGCTTGTGTCCAGACTCCGCTATCTGCTGGAATACCGGAAAGTCCGTCCGGCTGAGATCACAGCGGTTACATTTACCAATCAGGCAGCGGCTGAGATGCGGGAGCGTATTGAAAAGGAGACGGGAAAGAAGCAGGCCGGCCGCGCAATGCAGATCGGAACGTTTCACGGTATCTGCCTGAATTTCCTGAAAGAGCAGGGAGAAGTGTTTACCCTGATGGGGGAGGCGCAGCAGCGGATCATGGCGGAAGAGGTTCTCTCTTTTACCGGTGTGAATGTTAAGCCCGGCAAATTTCTGGAGCAGGTATCGCGCAGAAAATCCGGAATAGACAGTGCCGTCGCAGGGGATTCTTCCGGCGTTGATATTTCCGGTGATCCTGTATGGCAGCAGGCTTTCCGTATTTATGAAGAGCGGAAGCAGGAACTTCATCTGCTCGATTTTGACGACCTTCTGCTGCGCACGGCGGAGCGAATTGAGAACGGGCAGGTAAATGATGGATGGGAGAAGAAGTTCCGGTATCTTCTGGTCGATGAATTTCAGGATATTAACCCTGCCCAGCTTAAATTGGTGCAACTGTGGAGCCAGACGGGAAGGGAGTTGTTTGTGATCGGAGATCCGGACCAGTCAATCTACGGTTTCCGCGGAGCGGACAGTGCCTGCTTTGAGCGCCTCGGGAAAGAATATGACGACCTTGAGATCATAAGTCTGAAAGAGAATTACCGCTCCGCGCCTCAGATTCTGAAAGCAGCGTCAGCGGTGATCGGTGAAGCAGAAATTGGAGAAAAAGAGGAGAGAGAAATGCTTCGTCCGAATTGCCCGGACGGCGCGCCTGTCCGGCTTGTCCGCGCCGGGAGTCCTATGGGCGAGGCAATATTTATCGCAAAAGAAATCAACCGTATGGCAGGCGGCATGGGGATGATCGAGGCCCATCAGACTGCATGGGAGCATCCGGAAAAGAAAGTCCGCAGTTTTGACGAAATTGCGGTTCTCTGCCGCACCCACCATCAGGCAGAATTAGTGGAAAAATGTCTGCGCACAGAGAGTATCCCGTATGTGGTCGCCGGCAGGGAAGATTACCTGAGCGAAGAATCCGTGCAGAACAGCATCTGTTTCTTCCGCCTCATAGAGCAGACAGAGGAATCAGAGAATCTGCCGGATTCACCGCATGGAGAATCAGAAAACACACAGCAGCGTGAAGCTGAGAATATGGACGGCAACATTTCCGGGCTGGAGGTATGTGCGGGATATTTCTGGAAAATGGAGTGGAGCGATATGACCGTGGAAGTGATCAGAAATACTATGAGCAGATACCGCCCGCTCTATAAAAAGAAAAAGCCTCAGAAATTCCTTGAACAGTGGATGGAAGAGATGAAGCTGACAGACGATCCTGCCATGCAGAAACTCCTGCAGGCGTCAGTATTTTATGAGACAATGACAGAATTTCTGTATGCCCTTGAGCTGGGGGTGGAGAGTGACCTGAAGCGCTGCGGCAGTAAGAAATATACTTCCGACTCGGTCACTGTCATGACTCTGCACGGCTCGAAAGGACTTGAATTCCCTGTCACATTTATCTACGGAGTGGAGAAAGGCTCGATCCCGCTGGAAAATGAGAAGCATCCGTCGGACAAAGAAGAAGAGCGCCGTTTGTTCTATGTGGGAATGACGAGGGCGAAAGAAGAATTGATCCTGACAATTTCCGGGGAGGAATCGGAATTCACCGGTGCCATTCCTGCGGATGTATCTGTTCATGAAAATGAAGAGAAAAAGAAAAAGGAGCAGGAATGGCAGCAGATGAGTTTGTTTGACATGTGATGAGAAGCTATCCGGATACAGTCATGGAAAAAAGCCGTATGATAATGTCCCGTATTTCCGGAAATCGTTGCAGGATCACCTGGCGAATTACTTCGGGTGAGATAGGGGAGTTGATATCGAAAACTATCTCACCGCTGGCGGCGTCGCCTATGGCAATCGGGGCGTACGCTGCTCCGCCGGCTGCGATCTTCTGAGCTACGGCAAGACCTCCCATCGAATAGACACCTATTGCGCAGCCTCCGACTGCGAAGAGCCCAAATGCAAATCCACCGATGGCAATGCATCCGACGGACAGCCCGCCGCAGGCGAGAAGAAGTCCGACTGACAATGCACCAAGCGACAGAAGTCCGGCGGAGAGAACGCCGAGCGATAAGATTCCCGCGGACAGAATGCCGATTGCGACTATCCCGGATGCTGCATTTCCGATGGCAAGCACTCCCCGGGCGCGGCAGAACTTCTGCCCGGGAAACCATCTTCCCACATTGATGTGGACCAGCGGGAGTCCGAAGATCGAGAGTCTGCTCTTGTATTCATAGTGCCAATGGTAAGGAACATAGTGAATTTCCCGGGCTGTCTGTGCGTAATCTGTTTCCGGCGCTTTGGAAGCCGGTTCAGCTTATCCATTTCAGGTGTGGTAACTCCAAGTTCCCATTTTGAGACAGTCTGGCGGGTGACGCCAAGCTCGTATCCGAGCTGCTCCTGAGAAAGACCCTGCTGCTTTCTTAAAGTAATAAGTCGTTCCTGAAAAGTCATGATAAAGTTTCCTCCTGTAATAAATACATACAGACGGTCGGCAGCGCTGCGCTTTGTCTGACAGATACAGAATAGCAGAGAGTGTCAACAATTGCTACCATGAACCGTTGGAACTTTGTCAACTAAAGTTAACGTGAAACAAAATAAAGTAATAAGAAACAAAAAAAGCTTCCTCTCTGCTTCGGGAAGAGCCTGACAAAACAGACGAACAGGTGGCAGAGATGGTCATCTATGGAAAGGAAGAAAAGTGAGATGGAAATAAATATCAAAGTTGACTACAAGGCAGTCGAAGAGGTTGTGCGCCGTGCGGGCATGATGATAAAGGAGGCGCATCTGTCGGCGGATTCGGTACAGCACAAAGAAGGAGCTGCAAATTTTGTTACTTCTTATGATGTGGCGATCCAGAGATTTCTGATCGACGAGCTGCACCGTATTGTACCGGAGGCGGCCTTCTTCGGCGAGGAGGAGACAGAAGGGAATACCAGAGAGAAAGAACTTGGCGGGCTGTGCTTCCTGATCGATCCAATTGACGGTACGACGAACTTTATGTTCCGGTATAATTACAGCTGTGTTTCTGTGGGCCTTGCATATGCGAAGGAAATGATCGCAGGCTTTGTATATAATCCGTATGTGGATGAGATGTTCACTGCGGTGAGGGGGAACGGTGCATATCTGAACGGGAACAGGATCCATATGCCGGACAGCACTCTTGAAAACGGGATCGCCTCTTTCGGATGTGCGAGATACAATAATTCCCATACAGACGTTTTGTTCTGTGTAGTACAGGAGATGTTTAACCGCAGTCTTGCAGTGAGATGCGGAGGTTCGGCGGCGCTTGATCTTTGCCGTGTGGCAGCCGGAGCAAGTGTTGTATATCTGGAGATGAAGCTGAATCCTTACGATTATGCGGCGGCTTCCGTTATTATAGAAGAAGCGGGAGGAGTGATCACGCAGATTGACGGGAGTAAGATCACGCTGGATCAGCCGTGCTCAATATTGGGGGCGGCGCCGAAGGCAGCAGGTGAAATGCGGGAGATGATAGCAGCGTATATGCAGCAACATTGACAATGAGGAAAAACTGCGCAGGTAATAAGAAGAAACAGCAGTGTAAAATAACAGGGCGGCACGGGATTATTTTTCTGATCTGAAAAGATCACGGAAATATCCCTGCCGCCCTGTTATCTTATGCACTGATGATCTCAGTCAGGGCGCCGAGAAGATCTGCGTCCAGATCCATGGTCTGGAGCTGGGAGAGCAGGATCGTTCTGTCGTCTGATCTCTGGATCATGCTATAGAGCGTATCTTTTAGGACGAAAGAAATTTCTGCCTGATTCAGGAAGTCAAAGCATTCTTTTACAATGTCGTTCTCCGCTATTTCCGCGTGTTCTGCGAGGAGCCGGATCTGTGTGCAGACGGGAACATCCTTAAGCGTACAGGTGAGGACGCATGTCTTTTCATCATAAGTGATACTGCAGCCGGATGCCTCCGACAGGCAGGAGCCGCCGGCATATACGGTGGTATGATCCGTGCAGTCTATAATACCGTGTATCTGAATGATATATGTACGTTTCTCAGGAATTAATTCTGTTTCCCCTCGAGCTTCATCTATGATAAATTCGGCATTGTCATCCCAGTGAAATTTCATGTCTGTTGTAACACATTTGCCGGATTTATAGTTTTCTGAAATATTGTCGTCTTCATAGAGGGTAAAGCTGCCGTCCGCGCCTGCGTAAATATGAATGCGCAGTTCCTGCGGATTGCTTCCCGCATCTTTTATATCATCGGTCATGGGGATGACAGCTCCGGCTTTTGCGAGAACAGGGATGGAATTGATATCCCGGTACATGGACAGGATACGTCCGCCTCTGTATTTTCTTCCGGTGAATATGTCGTAACAGATCCCGTCCGGAAGCCATACTTTCACTTTTGCCATATTCAGTTTCGGAATACACGGTGAGGTGACAGGGGCCGCGATCAGCTCGCTTCCGAAAAGATACTCGTTGGGGAACTGATAAGCGTTTTCTTCTTCCGGCCAGTTGTAATACATCGGCAGCATCAGCGGTATATCCTCTTCGTATGCGCGGTGGTTCATTGTATACAGATAAGGGAGAAGACGATGACGGAGTCTCAGGAACTCTTCCATCATTGAGCAGATCTCCGGTCTGTAGCGCCACGGTTCTTTTCCGTTGAATTCGCTGTTGCTGGAGTGCAGGCGCATGATCGGCGAGAATACACCGAACTGCAGCCATCTGCCGGCCATTTCATCATCTTTGAACCCCCTCATATGACCTCCGATGTCATGACTCCACATTCCGTAGCCGATATTTGACGCGGTGGAAGTAAAATATGGCTGGAACGCAAGCGAATCCCAGGTGATAATAGTATCGCCTGAAAATCCTACAGGATAGCGGTGGCTTCCGGGACCTGCATATCTGGAGAAGGTCATAGGACGCTTCCCGTCTCTCGCGTTGTCCAGATAGTGATAGTGGTTCAGCATCCACAGAGGATCCAGCCCTTCGATCTTGCTGACGCCTCCGGACTGCCAGTCGATCCACCAGAAGTCTACGCCTTTTTCTTCGGCAGGGTGGAAGATGTGCCGGAAGCATGCATCGAGAAAATCCGGATTTGAGATGTCAAATACAACGGGCTGTTCCGTGTCCGGATCGATCCCCATGGCCTGAGCCATCTCAGGGTACATCTCCTCAAAAGCGCGTATGCCGTCAGCCGGATGGATGTTCAGTGTGATATGCAGGTTCCGGTCGTGAAGCCATCTCATAAAACCTTCCGGATCGGGGAAGAATTCCCTGTTCCATGTATAGCCTGTCCAGCCGCTCCCGTATTTTGGATCGATGTCTACCAGATGCCAGTCCATATCGATAACAGCTACAGAGAAAGGAAGGTTCTCATTTTCAAAGCGTTCCATCAGTTCTTTGTAAGATTTTTCGGTATATTTATAGTAACGGCTCCACCAGTTTCCGAGTGCGTAGCGCGGAACCATAGGACTCTTTCCGCACAGGCGGGCAAAGTCTCTGAGCGCCTGCAGATAGTCATGCCCGTAAGCCCAGAAATAGATGTCGATGCATCCTTTGCGCCGGGGCTCAACCCACCCGTCTTCCCGGATAGCCAGTGAGCGGCTGTCGTCCATTACCGAGAAGCCGTCACGGCTTACGATTCCGTGATTCAGAGGAATAGCGCCGTCCGCCTCATCCAGGGTACGGGCGGTTCCCCCCAGATCTTTGAAATCTTCGCCGTAATGCCAGATGCTGTGATAAGCGCTGTAGTTGCCGATGGCCTGTATGGAGAGCCCGTTGGCGGAGAACGGCTTCCGGTCATAGATCAGATGCGCCTTTGGCGTGATGATCTCAAGAGAATCATCCTCATCTATCACGCGGAAGGTGCTTCCTGGGAAATTGCGGTTCCACACGGACTGGGTAGCCCTGTCTTCAAAAATCCCGTCCGGGTCATATTCAAGACGGAGAAGCCCTTCTGTAAGGACAGATATCCGCCAGCAGTCTCCTTTAATGATATTTTCAGGTGCAGTCTCAGGATGAGTTTCTGCGATTAGTTCTGGTCTCATATTCGAATCTCCTTTCAACTGGTTTGCCGCGCGCTGGCAGGCACCAGTGCGCGGCAGGCGGCAGAAAAACTGCCATATCTATATTAACCCTTGACCGCTCCGGCGGCAACACCTGCCACGAAGCGTTTCTGGAATATCACGTACACGATGATGACCGGGAGGATCGAGATCGTAGTTGCTGCGAACAGTCCGCCGTAATCTGTGGAATACCTTCCGTTAAAGAGGGTAAGACCTACGGCAAGGAGCTGTTTCCCTTCGCTGTCGATCATCAAATATGGCCAGAGGTAATCTTCCCATACCCAGAGGAACTGGAAGATCGCGATAGCGGATATCCCGTTTTTACACAGGGGGAGCACCAGTTTGTGGAATGTCTGGAACTCATTGGAGCCGTCCATTCGGGCAGCTTCTATCAGTTCATCGGGAATGCTCTCCATGTTCTGTTTCATCATGAAGATACCGAATCCGCTGACCATCACAGGCAGGATCAGGGATATGTAAGTATCCTGAAGACCGGCCTCCATGAACATAGTGTATCTCGGGATGATCGTAACTGACCATGGCACCATCATCGTCATCATGACGAAACCAAAGATGATGTTTTTGCCCTTAAACTGATACTTGCCGAGTACGTAGCCGCACAGGCAGCTCGTATAGATCACGAGCACGGTGACTGCAACGGCGATGAAAATACTGTTCATAAAGTAACGCAGAAAATCAAAAGTCTGCTGAAGGTTCATATAGTTGTCGACGGTCGGATCCTGCGGGAGCAGCGTCTGAACGATGGACTGGATCTCGCCGTTTGTCTTAAAGGAGGAGAGCACCATCCATACGAACGGGAAGACAGTGATGACTCCGACCAGGGCGAGCACGACGTATAAAGCTGTTTTCAATACCTTGTGTTTCATATCCTGACCTCCTTAACTTTCATTTGCTCCGGTGACCTTGAACGAGATCACGGTGAATAATGCGGTCAGCACCAGGATAAACAGAGAAATGGCTGATGCGAACCCGAAGTTATACTGTTTAAACGCCTGATCATAGACTAGGTATGAGCTTAAGTAGGTCGAAGTTCCCGGGCCTCCTGTAGTCATGACCAATACCGGCACATATGCCTGCAGGTAGGAGATGATCGAGGTGACTACGACGAACAGCATGGTCGGCTTCAGCAGAGGCAGTGTGATATAGCGGAAAGTCTGCCATGCATTCGCCCCGTCGATGCTCGCTGACTCATAGCAGTCGGACGGCAGGGAAAGCAGACCGGACAGGAAGAGGATCACTGCGTATCCGAAGTCCTTCCAGATCGTCATCACCATCAGGGCGGGCAGAGCGAAACTGCTGTCAAACAGCCAGTTGATATCCAGCCCGAAGATATTGTCGATGAGTCCGAACTGCGGATTGTACATGATCTTCCACACATATGCAACAGCAACAAGCGGAGTTACGGTCGGCATGTAAAAGATTGTGCGGAACAGTGTCTTGTGCTTCATCAGTTTTGAGTTCAGCGCGTAGGCGATCGCCAGTCCGAGGAGCACACGGAAGAAGACGACGACCACGCAGAAGATCACGGTATTTGCCATGGACTGCCAGAATGTCGGATAGGAAAACATACGGACATAGTTGTCCAGTCCGATCCAGTTATAAGTCTGGTTCAGGGGATTCCACTGATGGAAGCTTCCCGCGATGACGATGACCACAGGGATGATCAGGAAGATCGTCATATAGATAATGAGGAATCCCATCGCGATATTCCGCATCCAGATTTCGCTTTTACTTTGAAGCGGTCTTCTTTTAAACATAAATTTCCCCTCCCTTATTCTTCATAATAGGCGTAGAGACTCTCACTCGAAGTGAAGTCCGCGTTTGCAAGGTCGATGTCGATCGTATCTGCGGCAGTCTTAAGAGCATCGTCCGCGTCTTTGCCGTTATAGAGGATATCCTCTCCGGCGATCTTCAGATTGTTTTCGACTGTGGAAGGCATTGCTCCCGGCCAGATGTAGCGGTCGATATGCGGACCGACAGTCTTGACAATCGGGGTGTCTTTGAGCTCCGGCGCCTCCATGAGTGAGGACTTGGCAGGAATCAGGCCGCCGTCCTGGCTGAGCTTGATCTGCACGTCATCGCTGGCGAGGAAGAAGCGGATGAAATCCTGCGCGACTTCCTTCTGTGCATCGGTCGCATTCTTGTTGATGCCCGGAGTGGATTCACCGTTATAACGGTAATAAGCGTAAGGTGTCTTTCCGTCCTGTGTCGGGATCTCGAAAGTTCCGTAGTTGATGTCCGGAGCGTTTGTGGCGAGATTGCCTACGAAGAATCCCCAGGCAAATACCATTGCGCTCTGGCCCTGATAGAAGCTCTGATCGTAGTTGGTACCGAAGTCCTTATCACCTACGTGGTATTTTTCATAGAGATCGATCAGGAAGGAGGCTGCATCCTTCATGCCGTCGCCGTCTACAAGAGACTCTTTACCGTCTGCTGAGAACAGATTGTCCCCGAACTGGTAGTTCAGGCCGATGACAGTAGAGTTGAAATAATTGTTATAGTTATATCCTGCCTGGATCATATTTCCATTTTCATCGAATTTCGTAAGCTTCTGGGCTACTTCGATAAATTCGTCCCAGGTCTTCGGGATATCGTTGTCCGTCAGTCCTGCTTCAGCCCAGAGGTCTTTGTTATAGTAAAACATTCCGGTAGACAGGCCGTAATCCATATAGTAGATGTTTCCGTCCATGAGATGGGTCGAAGCGGAAGGATAATCTGCGATGAGGTCATCTGTGCTGATGTCATAAGGCTCTATATAGTTGAGGAGCAGATGCTCGTAGCTGTTATGTATATTGAAGAGCGTCGGACCTTCCTCATCCCTCTGAAGGGCAAGGGGAAGTTTGGTAAAGAATCCGTCCCACGGGTTGTTGATGACGTTGATGGTCACATTGGGATGAATCTCCTGATAAGCTTCAGCGATACTGCGGAACATATCCTCTGTCGCCCAGACCCACCAGTCGATAGTGATGGGATCGCCGTTGTTGACAAGATGATTGGGATCGTAAGTGACATTGTCCCCCATGACCTCGAGACCTTTGTCCGCCTGTGTGTCCTGCGTGCCCTGTGAAGTTCCGGCTGTATTTCCGCCGCCGCTGCATCCGGCGAGGGATAAGACAAGTATGAGGGCAAGGCAGAATGAAAGAAATCGTTTCATATCGCACCTCCTGATAAAGTTTTATTGATACGTTAGCGCTAACATTTGAGAAGATTATAGAATTATTAAGTGAAAATGTCAATATTAATTTTGAAAAATGTTGAATTTATGTCAAAACTGCCTTATAATTTTGTTAGCGATAACTATAAGAAGGGATTTTCTTATAGAAAGTACGGAAAAAGGAAAGAAAAGGAAACGGTGCTGATA
>NXNN01000032.1_pt1 | contig 27837 bp, 22 predicted proteins | sample 2041041 | NCBI WGS metagenome assembly NXNN01 (sample SAMN07660617, study PRJNA407663) | chicken gut metagenome | isolation source: caecum content treated with Lincosamide | host: Gallus gallus domesticus | place: Czech Republic: Brno | collected 2016 | reverse complement strand
AGTAAAAGAAAATCCATTGAACGTAAAGGTATTCATCAACGGAATACCCGAATTAAAAAATATCCCGAAAGAAAAAGCGGAGAGTATCCTCGCCGCTTTGGAATCAGAAATTTCACAATTTTTTGAAAATTCAAAGATTTAGTATAACTTTTAAAGCCTGCTGATTCTATAACGGTGCGGCGTTACGCCGAAGCGTTTTTTAAAGGCGGTGATATAATAGCTCGTGCTATCATAACCAAGATGCGACGATATTTCAAGGATCGATTTGCTTTTATCTGCCAAAAGAGTGAGAGAATAATCAAGTTTATAGTCTGTCAGATATTGCGAAAAAGTCGTATTGAAATACCGTTTGAACAATCGGCAGAATTGTGTGTGCGAATAGCCGGTTCGTTGTACTAATTCATCGACAGTATTTGTCAGGAACAGCTTTTTGTTTTTTATATCGTGTACCAATTCTGAAAGCCATGTCGGGATAGCGGTATAGAGCAGATTATTTTCGTAAATCAAGCAGACGAGATGGCTGCAAAACGCCTTGAAAAAGGCGCGGTCATATTTTCCTGTCTTTGTATAATCGATAATATCGTCGTATTTATGGCAAAAAGAATCAATATAATCGGTTTGCAGGCCGTTCAGTTTTATACTGAACGGCATTTTTTGTGCCTCCAAAATTTCATAAGCGTCGTCGGAGATTCCTTCGCAAATGTCCTGCATGTCCCGTTGCGTCACATAAATATCACGGTGCAGGTAAGGTTCTTTGCCGGTGATTTTGAAATAATGACGGTCTTTCGGACGCAGCAAGATCATATCCCCGCGTGAAACGCGGCTTGTTATGCCGTTGACGATATGATCGGCGGACGAACGGATGATCAAAACAATTTCAAAGAACGTATGGTCGTGTTCCATCGAGTGTTCCCATTCAATTTTATAAGTAAAAGGATTATGTCTGTAATTGATCTGTTCTACTTTATTCATAAAGCACCTCGTGGAAACGATATGGTAAAAAAAAGCAATTTTTTGGTACGACAGAGCAAGAAAAATCCAAAATTATATGGTACAATAGATACTGTATTATGATAGTTTGATTATAGCATAAACCGTTAAACAAAGCAATTATTTTTATAAATTAGTAAATAAATAACAAAATTATTGTGCTTACATGTTTGAAAATTTCAAAAGTTTATGTCGATAGTTGGGGGGGGGTGAAAAAAATAAGATATTTTTGCTGCTTTTTAGCTTTTGTGTAATAAAGATCAGGAGGATAATATGAAAAGAAAATTTTTTAGCTTGGCAATCGTATTGATGCTTGCCGTATCCGTTTTATTAACGGCTGCGGGGATGCCGCTATTTGCGGGCGCGGAAACGGATGTGTCTATGGACGCAACGAACGCGGAGGAAACGGCCGGCGCGGAGGGGGGAACGGAGTATGTTGCCTCTGACGGGCTGTCCGTTACGAAAGAGGAAACAGGATATAGCGCCGTTTCAAAGGCAAAGTATAGCAGTTTTTACTTCCGCGATCCCGTCGACCTTACCAAAAAAGCGGAATTTAAGTTTACGGTGGAAAACCTCAGCGGTTTTCTTAGTAAAGATTTCTGGGTCGGCGTTTTCCTCGGAAAAACACCCGATACGCATTCCCCGTGGCAGGGAAACGCATTGGGCGATCCGGACGCTTTCGGTATTTTGATCGGGGCGCAGCAGGATAACCAACTCGGCGGGCAACTCATCAATAATGCTCCGCCTGCGGGCTCGCCTTTGCTTGCGGCGGTGCAGGACGGAGAAAACAGTCTTGTTTTCGAGGTGCAGAGAACAAAACTCATTCTTTCGCTGAACGGCGTCAGTATGACGATGAGCATGACCGAAGATTATTTTACCGATCATAACGGATATTTGAGCTTGCTTCTCAATAACCAGTCTTTTTCAGATGCGGACGCGGAAAATACCTGCGTGAACCTGTCTTTCCGTGTAGTCAATGATACGGTAGTGAAAATACCGCAGATCGCTTTGAAAGATTCCGAGGGTGCTTATACCGTACAACAGGGCGAAGATATCGAGATCGCCTTTGAAGGAGATGATCCGTTCGTATCGGTAACGGGGAACGGTATCACGGAGGCGGATTATACCGCGGACACCGAAAACGGAACCGTTACGATTTCGCAAGACTTCCTGAAATTGTTAACTGTAAATACAGAACTGACCTTTTCTTTGAACGGCGAACAGTCGTCCGTTTCGTTTACTGTCAAAATCGAACCGACGGAAGGATTTGTTCAAATTATGACTTCCGCCAGGGAGTTTATTTACGATAAAGCGTCGCTTGACAATTTGGAAATTGGTATAACGGGAGATGCGTTCGTTTCCATAGACGGAAACGGGATACAAGCTGCCGATTGGCAGTTTGCGCCGGGCGAAGAAGAAAACAGCGGAACGCTGACAATCAACAAGTCGTATTTTTCGAGGATAACGAACGGCGAATATGTGTTTACGGTCACCGGGGAAAACAGTTCCATCGATTTAACAATTACCTTGAAAGGGCAGCCCGCCCAACCGTTGGAGATTGCTTTGACTGCGGAAAGCGGTACATTTGACGGCGGCGCGCCGGACGATATCGTGCTGGCGTCCGTGCAGGGCGTACCCGTGAACGTAGTAGGCAATGTGATTATGGCGGGTGACTTTTCGTTGGAATACGGGAAAATCACCATTTCAAAAGACTATCTTGCGACATTGAAAAACGGCGAATACACTTTCCGCATTTACGAAGAAGAAGGCAGCTATGCCGAGTATAAGCTCACAGTAGTCAATTCAACAATTCAGTCGGATCCCGTACCGGAGCCGCAGCCCGGAGATACAACTCCGGCGGGCGATCCCGAGAAAGAAGAAGGCGGCTGTAATTCGTCGGTCGGCGGCGTATCCATCCTTCTTTCCGTGGCGGTGCTTTGCGCAGTGCTTTGCGCAGTGCTTTGCGCGGTTTCCGTTGCCCGGCAAAAATCAAAAAAGGAGAACAGATAAATGACGAAAATCGTGAAAAAAACATTCATTGTTTGTTTGGGTATCTGCATTGCTCTGCTTCTATCGATTTTCTTTTCGGCAGGCGTAAATGCGTTTGCGGCGACCACACAGGAAGAAACGAATATTTCTGCGGAACAGAGCGAAACCGAGAGTGATACGACGGATGAGGGAACCACGGAGGAGGAGCCTCTCGCAACGGTTCGGCAATGGACGGGCGATGCAGACGATGCGGGCAAAGCAGAATATTTTGCAGAAAACGGCAGAGACGGTATCGTGTTTAATTCAAAGGAACGGGATCAAGTCGGTATCAATTCGGCGCAAGTATGGAATGTGAATGAAGGCATCACTATCCGTTTTCGCGTCACGTCCGTTCCGGGCAATCATACCGATGTGGACGCATGGTTGGCGTTTATGTTTCAAAACGGTACGGATATCGGGCCTACGAGCAATACACCCGGCTTTAAATTTCTTTTCCGCGAAGCGGATCCAGCGGGTACAGCGGGGGCAGGAATGGAGATCGAGCGGTTCATTTGTGTTACGGGCGGCGTAAATACATGGAAACCCGCGCTCTTTTCCTCCGTTCCGATGGGCGGAAACGAGCATTATATTTCCATCGTGCAGCGTACGGACGGGAACGGATTTTTGACCTGCATAGATGGTGTTGTGACCGACTATTTTGACGATGACGACGCTTTTATGATCGACGATTTGACGCAGGCGCACATTACGGTAACGGCTTATACGGATGCGGGCAAAGTTGCGGAATGCCCTCCGTGGGAAGTCGAAATCGGCGCAATTGAACCGATGAGCGAAACGGAAGCGTGGGAAACATTCGGAACGGCGCTCCTTGAAGAAGAGGATGGTGTGCTGAAAGTAGTGGAATCTCCTTTGCAATCGGGCGCAGATTCGAAAACGTTCTTAAAAGGCACGGTCAATGTCGAAAAGACGCTGGAAATAAAACTGAAAATCGATCAATGCCCTGTATTTACGGACGAGTTTTCAGACGCATATATCGGCATTATCTTATCTAAAGAAGAGTTTTCCACAAATATCGGCGCAACCGACGCATTAGTGGCTGTTTTGAAATTGAAGGACAGAGATACATTGCTTGGAAACTTCGGGTTAGGCTCGATGGTGGCGGGGTTGGATCAGGAAGTCGATTCCGTGAAACCGGGCGACGAGTTGACGATCGCGTTCGGATTCGACGAAAACGGTACCGCCGTTATCACGCTGAACGGTACGATTGTTGGGCATACGAACAGTATTTCGGCGAATAACTTTCTCAACAAAGAGGGATATATTTCGGTCGTAACATATAACGGCAGCAGTCCGACGCAGTGCAACTGGGCATACACCATTGCTGTTTCGGAAACGGATAACGCCGTTCCCGTTTGGCAAGAGGACGGGGAAAACGACGATAATGGCGGGCAGACGCCGGAAGATCCTCCGCAGGGCTCATCGTGCTCCGGATCGGTGGTCGGAACGGGAACGCTGCTTGCGGCGGCTGCGGTGCTGTTCGGGGTATTTGCCGTATTGAAGAAAAAGAATAAGGAGAACAGAGAATGAAAAAAAATTTATGGCTGAAAAAGATCGGGTGCCTTACAATGGCGGCTATCTTTTCCCTCGCATTTGTCGCCTGCGGGGATAAAGGGGAAACTCCGGGAGGAACGGAGGGAGAAAAGTCCGGAACGATCAATATTTATCTGCCGATGGGTCAAAAAGAGCAGGTCGCTTTTCAGGCGATGGTCGATGAATATATGTATCTGAACCCGGGCGTGACCATCAGCACGACGTTTGAAAATTCGGCGAATACGGCTACATATAACGATGCCCTCGGCAAACAACTTTCGAAAGATACAAACGATATCACTTACGATATCGTGGTCAACAACAGCGTGACGCAGTATTTTTCCGACAATAAATTCGTCGATTTCTCCAATTATATGTCGCAGGAAAATCCGTATGCGGACGACCAGGTATGGTCGGATATCCTTTTGGAGCCTGCCTACCGCTCGAACGGAACGAACGGCGAAATTTACAGTTTGAGTTTTGAGTCGAACCAGGTGCTATTCTTTTACAATAAAGATATTTTCCGCGAAGCGGGGCTGACCGTCGACGGAACTACGACGGGTGAACCGAAAACACCGGAAACATGGAACGAACTGGTGGAGTTTGCTAAAAAAATCGAAGAAATCGAGGGGAAAGATTATTACGGATTCACCATTTCGGGGAATACGGAAAGCTTTCAGTCTACCTATATGGGGTGGTTGATCCGTATTTACGCCGATCAATATTTCAGGAGTTTTATTGAAGACGTCCGCGCCCAGGAAGGCGATTATTGCTACAATGCCCGTATCGACGCGGATTGGGAATATAAGCCGTATCCTTCGCAGTATGAGGGCGTAAGCGAAGACGAGGCTTTCGAACTCGCCATTGCGAACGATTCGCCGTCCAATGTTACGACGAATTACGTCCGTATCCTGAACCTGCTTATGAACGATAAGATCGGGCCGAATACGGCAAAATATAAAGATATGCTCACCAATCTTTTGAAACTGATCCCTACCTATGTAAACGACAACTTTTTCTCCTGCGATCAAGGAACCGCTTTAGGCTATTTTTGGAACGGCCAGGCAGGTATCTATTTCGGCGGAGCAGATATACTCAAGGATTATGTACAGACGTATGAGGATAACCTGGACATCGGTTTCTTTTATTGCCCGCCTATGGAGCAGAGTCTTTCCGATCCCGCCGGTGCGCCCGACGTCACCGTGACGCGCGGTTTGGGAGGCCCGCAAGGTTTCTACGGGATTATCAACAAGTCGCAGACGCAGAGCGACCTGTGCGCCGATTTTATGATGTTTTGGGCTTCTCCCGCGGGGCAGCAGGTACTCTATGATTCCTATGTGGAGCAGAACTGGTTCATCAACGGTACTCCGTATATCAAAGGCGTAGAAATTCCGGATGAAATTTTCCCGGCAAAAGACATTGTGTTCCAAGGAGAATGCGACTTGAATCCCATTCAGATTGTCGCGCGCGGTCTGGGCGAGGAGCCGAAGAGCATACGTGCATTCCAAACGAACATTGTTTCGTTGTTTAAGGGCGAGCAGACCGTTGATGCTTATACGGCGACGATGCAAGGACAGTTAAAAAGATACGTTCCCGACTATTGTGCCGTAAAAGGGTACAATGCAAATTGCTATGAGAATCCTGAACGGAATCCTTTTTAAATCTTGAGGCGCGAGATGAAAAAAAAGACATCGGTTTTACTACTAATACTCTCTGTGGCGCTCGTCCTTATTTCCACGGCTGTGCTCCTGATGAGTATTTTCGGGTCATCGGATTTTACCGATATCCGCGCCGATTTGCAGGGTGCGTCGGCGGTGTATATCGACGATGAAGCAAATGCCGTGTACGCATATGACGGAAGCCTTGCCAAACGAAGCTTTCAGGGCGAGCGGCTGGTCGAGTATTCTTTCGGCGAGGGGGAGGAAACGCCCCGCATCAGCGAAATCAACGTGAAAGGCGGGAAAGTATATGCCTCGCTCGTTGACGAAAGGATGATCGTTCGTTTCGACGAAGCGTCGGGTACACCGGAAACGGTGTACCGGCTTCTCGACCCGATTTCCAAATTTGTATTGGACGGCAACGGAGAATATTTGGCGGTCGCTTCGAAAAACGGAAACAAAAATTACGTTACGCTGTTGGAAACGCGGGCCGGAACCGCCTGGGCGGACGACGGCGGCGCGCAAACGCCGCACCTTTGCGAAATTGAATATTCGACGGACGTCGTTTCTTTGTATTTTGAAGAAGATACTCTGACGTATGCGTTGAAAAACGGCAACGTGTATTCGATTGCGCAGGATGGGGAGTACAGTCCCGAAAGGGTTTTGCGCACCGAACTTACATTGATCGCATACGGCAATGTCCGGAACGGCTCGCAAGTGGCCGTTTCGGACAAAGGTATCGTGGCGCAGTATGAAGGCGGGGAACGGGTCGCGGAAGTACAGCTCGGCGGAGATGTATACTGTGCTTCCGTCAATGAAGGTTCCGACTTGGTTTCGATCGGAATGCGCTATGAAAAGATGCGTTTTTATTCGGCGGAGAGCAGAAACATCGCCGCAAAAGTCGCTGTTTTCAATGAACCGACAAAAATCGAACAGAGCGCCGACGGCGCAGACAGAATATTTGTCTACGAGTCGCTTTCCGGCAGCGGAATGCTGATCGACCTAAATAAGGCGCGCGGCATTGAAGTTTACGAGATCCTGGAAATCGTATTCATTGTAACGGAGGTCGTATTCGGGCTGTTTTTCATTTTCTCCGTATTGAATATCAGCAAGATCGGGGGCAAACTTTTATCTGTCTATAAAAAAATCGGACAGGCGTTATGGAAACATAAAAAGAGCTATCTGATGTTGTTGCCGTCGTTTGCGGCGCTGGGTGTTTTCAACTACTTTCCTGCAATTTGGAGCTTTTTCCTGTCGCTTACCGAATATAAGCCGGGTGTATATACCCGTTTTGTAGGCCTCAACAACTTCATAACCATGTTCCAAAACGAATATTTTTGGGTAGGCATGGGGAATATGTGTATCTTTCTAGTAACGGATCTTCTCAAAGCGTTGATCCCGCCCGTCATCATTGCGGAGCTTATTTTTGCCATGCGCTCGAAAAAGGCGCAGTATTGGACGCGCGTGCTGATGTATGTTCCGGGGATATTGCCCGGCGTTGCAGGCATTATGATTTGGACGTCCGGTATTTTAGGAATGGATGGCCTCATCAATGTGTTTTTGCGAACAATCGGGTTGGGTCATCTCGCGGTGGACTGGCTCGGCAATTCCGAAACGGCTCTATGGGCGCTTGTGTTTATCGGATTCCCGTATATCGGTGGATATCTTTTGTTTTACGGAGCGATCATGAGCGTGCCGAAAGAATTGTTCGAGGCTGCTAAATTAGACGGGTGCGGTTGGTGGCAGAGATTGGCATTTATTGATATGCCGCTGATCAGCCCGCAGCTCAAATATGTGTTCGTCACCGGGTTTATCGGCTCGATACAAGATTTCGGCAGGGTATGGCTGACAACGGGCGGCGGGCCGGGATATTCGACCTATATTCCCGCGCTGGAACTGTACTACAATATATCGCAGTTCAACGATTACGGTATGGCGGCGGCGATGGGATTCTTCCTGTTTATTATCATTTTGGCGATTACGATTTTCAACATGAGGATCAAAACGCAGTCGGCAGTGGGGGATTGATATGCAAAAATATAAGTCGAAGATACAAAAACGGGGCGTCGAAGGCGTTGTATGGCAGACTGTTATCTACATTTTTATGGCGGTCGTAGTGTTTTTCGTCGTTTTGCCCGTCGTTTTAACAATTATCATTTCCCTGAAAACGAAGGTGGAATTCCAGCAAAGTTTCTGGCAGCTTCCGCAAACGCCGATGTGGTCGAACTATGCATACGGGTTGAGCGGCATATGGAACAATATGCTGAACAGCATCATTATTTATTTGATTATTACGTTCGGCGCGGTAGCTCTCAGTTCGTTTGCGGCATACGTTTTCGTCCGTCACAAATTTCCGGGGCGCGAATTTTTGTTTATGCTGATCGTCGCGCTGCAGATTGTTCCCGGCGTGCTTACTCTTACGCCTACTTATCTTACGGTCATCAATCTGCATCTCGATAATACATGGTGGGCGTTGATCTTGCCGGGCATAGCGGGGCAGCAGATCGGAAACATCTTTATCTTCCGTACATTTATGGCGAATCACCCGAAGGAGATTTACGAGTCGGCACAGTTGGACGGAGCAAATGAGTTTGTTTTGTATTCGAAATTGTGTATTCCTTTGTCAATCCCGATTTTGACCATTCAGTTGATCGGTATTTTTGCCAGTATGTATAACGATTATATGTGGCCGTATCTCGTTATTGAACGGAAAGATATTTCACCGCTGATGCCGATTTTGAAGTCGCTCGCGGCGAACCTGGCAGACCAGTCCGGGGAACCCGGCGTCAGCTACGCCGTATATTTGGTAGCTGGTATTCCGTTGATATTTACGACGGCTTTCGGACTGAAATTTTTTATCAACGGCGATTTTGCCGCGGCGGTCAAGTTATAATTCGGAGGGAAGAAATTTGGTTAAAAGAATATTTTCCAACGCAGTGCTTGTTTTGCTTACGTTCGCTCTGCTGGCGACGGCGTTTGCTTCTGTTCCGATCGGCCGCGGAAAAGTTGCCGCGGCGGAAAGCGTGCAGGAGGGGATGTCAATCACCGCCTCGGAGGATGAAATTGTATTTTCGGGGATTCTGTCCGGTAGCGGCGAGGCGAGTATCGTTCGGTTACATTCATATGAATATTACGGCGAAAAGACGCTCTATCATGGAGAAGACGCAAAGCCGATAACGGAAATTCCCGTGCAGCTCGGCCAAACGTTCACTCTTCGCGTAAAACGGTTTACGAACGACGGATATGACAAAATTTACGATAAATTCGGCGTAGTACAGAATGGGGAGATCATTGCGGATTTTTCGTACAGTTCGAATATTCCGTCGGAATTGAGTACAGAGAGAAAGGTTCGGTCTTCTATCAAAGGACTGCAGGTGCAAAATGCGGACGACGCATTCAAGCTCGGCGTCAATCATGCCGCCATCAACTGCACGATCAGCGAGTTTGTATACGAAAACAAGCCGTCCGTTTCGGGGGCAATCGAATTTACCTCCAACGGAAAAACGTATTATTTCCGCAAAGACCGCGTGGAAGCGTTTGACGCCCAGTTGAAAGAGCTTTCGGATAACGGAATGGAAGTAACGGTCATTCTCATTATTCCCGGCGGAACAAGGGCAGCCAGCGCTTCTTCGATGATTCATCCGAAAGCGGAAACATCCGAAAATATTACGGCACAACAGAATGCTACCGTTCTTGCTCCGAATCTTACAAATGAGCGGGGTATGCTATACTGGGAAGCTGCGTGCGAATTTTTGGCGGAGCGCTATACGACGGACGGAAATTACGGTTTCCTTTCCAACATCGTGGTCGGGAACGAAGTGGACATGGGCGGAGTATGGAACAACATGGGGCCGAACAATATCGGCGATTATGTGGATCAATATGTTCGCACGCTGCGCGCGACCTATACGGCGTTCAAAAAATACAACGCGAATACGAACGTGCTGATGTCTTTGACGCATGCATGGAATTCGTACGGTGCGGAGCTTCCCGCCCAGTACGAAAACAAGATCTATAAAGGCAAAGATATCTTCGATAAAGTTCTTGAAACGGCGCGGGCAGAGGGCGATTTCGGTTGGGGCGTTGCGTATCATCCGTACCCCTCCGATCTGCGCGATCCACGGTTTTGGGCGGATGAGTACGCTGACCTTTGCAGTTCCGATTTTGATACGCAGCAGATCACCTATAAAAATATCGACGTTTTGTGTCGTTATTTGGATCTTTCCGCGAACCGTTACAACGGAGAAGTGCGGCCTTTGTATTTGACGGAACAGGGGCTGAACAGCTATTCCGAAGCGGATAAATCGCTCTTCCCTTCCGAATACGGCGCGTATACAGCCGAAAAGGGGCAAAAACTGCAGGCTTTCGCCTACGCGTACTCGTATTACCTGATTGCGGCGCAGTCTACGATACAGGGCTATATTCTGCACAGGCATGTCGATGCGGTCAACGAACTCGTTCCCACTTTGAGCCTCGGGCTTTGGACTTGCCGGCAGGATTCGGTGCAGTCGGATCCGTTGGAAAAGAAAGTTATTTACGATGTGTTCAAGTATATCGATACGGAAAAATCTTTAGAGTATACTGAACCGTTGTTGCAGGAAGGTTTCGTCAAGGTGGATGGTAAAATACCTGCGTCGTGGGAGGAACTGATCCCGGATTTCGATATTGCGGCGGCAACAACCGCTTCTTTGCAAAACGAACTAAGCGTTACGGAGGGGCAGTACCAAAATACGTTCGTTCTCGACGACTTCGAGGACGGCGAAGTAACATGGGAGGCGGCCGAAAACACAACGAAGGTAGAAGTGACCGATCAGGTGCGCATCGCGCCCGATCAAGCTGCTTTCGGCGAACGCTGCCTTTCGTTCCGTTTCAATTCTTCTTCCTTTGAAAACGGCGGCTATGCGGAAAAAGGGATTTTGAAGAAATTCGAAGAACCGCTCGATATCAAAGAGTATAAAACGTTCAATCTGGCGGTCAATGTTCCTACCGGGCTTCCCGAAGGCGGCACGCATACGCTTACCGTAATTTTTTACGGGGAGCGCATCAATACGGCGACGATGACTTTGCAGGAAGAACAGTGGAATTATTTTTCCGTTGATTTGAGCGGCTTTGCCGGGAGCAAAGAGGTAGAGCAAATCAAGATATGGTACAACAACGCAACCGCGGAGTCTTTTAACAAATTTCTCTATGTCGACGGTATCGGGTTTACGGGAGAAGGCGCTCCATCGGGCGGAAATACTGGTACGGAACCGGCGCAAGGCTGCGGTTCGTCTGTCGGCGGAACGGCGTTGATTGCCGCGCTCGGCGCACTCGTATGCGTTGCTGGTGTAATTTTATATAAAAATAAAAAAGGATGTGAGAGGAAATGAAAAAATTATTTTTCATCATTGCATTGGCCGCGGCACTCTTTTGCTTTGCCGCGTGCGGGCCGGCGGAAACGCCGCAAAAGCCGGAACCGAAGCCGGAAGAGCCGGAGCAGACCGTAACCGCGTCGGAAGAAACGATCGTAACGCTCTTCAACGGGAGCGCCGTTCCCCAGGTCATGGATTCGGCCTCGTGCTGCATCATAGAGGACAGCGGCAAATTGATCGTGATCGATGCGGGATGGGATGTCAAGGAAACGCAGGAAGGAATCACACAATTTTTACGAAAGAAAGGGTATTCAAAGATAGATTATCTTATTCTGACCCATGCACACAGCGATCATGCGGGCGGTATGCCTTATTTGATCGAGCGTTTCGATATCGGTGAATACTATTATAAGCCTTGTGCCGATTATTCGATGACCAACGAGCCGAATGCAGAAAAATATTTTAATGAACTGGCGGAACTTGTGCGGGAAAAAACGAATACAGACGGAACAAAACCCGTGCTTACGGTACCCGAGCAAGAAATTACGAAAGTTGATATATGCGAAACGAGTGCGTTCACGATTTATTATCGGCAAGCAGTATATGATAATGATCCTTCGATGGTCACCGGAACGGATAGCAGCGGCAAAAGCATTATCGATTATAATTCGTACAGTTTCGGCGTAAAATTTCAAAGTAAGAATGTTTCCGTCTATTATGGCGGCGATGCGTTGAATTCATTGGACGCCGTGCTGATCGGCGATGTCGGTAAATGCCAGATCATGGTAGCACCCCACCACGGAACGAGCGGCCCGTATTCCTCGCAGGCATTGCTGAACGAAGTCAAACCGGAATATACGGTCGTTCAGGGGCTGAATAGAAATTTCGGCGCAGATACAAAAGCCCGTTACGAGGCGATCGGCACGAAAATTTATACAAACGAAGATTACGGCACAGTCATTTTTACGGCAAAAGACGGTCAGATCAGTGTAAAGACCGAAAAAACGCCGGATTAAATAAAAATTCTCAAGGAGGGAATGAAAGATGAGCAACGTATGGCAAAAAAGGACGGTAAAAAGATTTGCGCTTTTGCTGTCGGTTCTGTGTATGGCGTGTTTGCTGCTTTTGGGCGCGGTTGTTCCGCGGGCGGCTTTTGCTGCGGAAGAAGGGGCGCTCGGCGTAAAGGACAGTGTTTTCGGTTGGGAGATCGCTACGCAAAAGAACTTGCAATTCTCGCAGGATGGTGATTGGGCACGCTTCGTGGAAACGACAAGATCCGTCAGCGCAGACACGATCGATGTAATATTCAACAGGGAAGGATATGATATTTCACAACCGATCGAACTGAAGATCAAATTTAATGTAATGCCTACGGGCGACCATTGGCTTGGCTTTTTTATCTGCAAAGATTTGACGACTGAACAGCAAAATATGTTGGTCGAAGGAAAAACGACGCTCGATATCGATATTTCCGGTACGGAAAACAATCCTTGGGCGAGGTGTCGCATAGGAACAAAAGTTGTCGGCACAACGGCGGGGACAGGCAATTACATCAGCGGCTCCGAGACGGGAAAGGGCGTGGATGCAGACGGCTCTTTCACCATGAAAATCGAAGTCGGCGATAAACAAACTGTTGTGACCTTTTCCGGAAACGGGCATGAGATGAAGTATTCCATTCCTGAAATGACATCTAAATACTTTACAAACGGGAAGTTGTATTTCAATTCCAGGTTTCACAACAACGGAGTGGGGCTATACGATGTTTCTCTTTCCGCCGTCAAAAACGGCGTGCCGATCCACTATACGGTAGGGGAAGAAACGACCACCCAAAAGATTGCCGAGGATGCAGCCACCCTCACATTGCCGAATGCACCCGAAATGCCCGCCGGTCAGACATTCGGCGCATGGCGCGCTCCCGACGGCAAAATGTATGAGGCGGGGGATACATATACCTTTGCAGATAGCGTTGCTGTGGAAACGACGTTTAAGGCAGTGCCTTCCGCAAAGGCGGCGGCCGTTACACTCGAATACGATACCGTCGTATGGAGCGGCGAAGAGAAGAAGCCTTCCGTTACGGTAACGCTGGGAGATGTAACGATCGACTCCTCGAATTATGACGTCGTTTATGCGGATAATATCAATGTCGGAATGGGAACGGTGACGGTTACTTTCAAAAATGAGTATTACGGTTCGGCGAAGGCGACATTTACCATCACGAAAATACAGGAAAACAAGACGGAAGAGGACGTTTCGCTTACGCTCGAAGATGCAACGTTTGAGAAGATGAAGGTCCTCGACGGTGATTATATATATACGATCAAAGATTCGGCCGGCAATGAGGTAACCGCGCAAACGCAGATCGCCGCAGGACTCTATACCGTAACTGCGGTTTTGGATACGGAAACGAAAACGACGACCGTAACCTATCGTGTCGCCGTCGGAAAAACTTTGGAGGATGCAGAGGGGGAGGATATTTCTCTCACCTTTGAAGAGGCAACCTATGCCAAGATGACAGTGCTCGGTTCCGATTATGTATACACGGTCACCGATTCGCAGGGCAACACCGTCACGGAAGGCACGGCGCTTGCGGCGGGCGTATATACCGTAAAAGCAGTGAAGGAAACGGCAACGCAAATTCGCACCGTAACCTATACCGTAACGATCGCGCAGCCGGTGGAAGTAGAGGATCCCTCCGACGATCCTACCCCTCCGCCCGAAGACCCGAATAAAAATCAAGGCGAAGAGCAGGAAAACGGCTGTTCTTCTTCCGTCGGCGGCGGGGCGTTTGCAGTATTTGCCATACTCGCTCTCGCGGTTTGTGCGGTATTGATTGTGAGGCGCAAAAACAATATACGCAAATAAAAATTGAAATCCAAAATAAAACAGGCATCTGATTTGTTTGTTGTGCAAATTCCCTTGTCTTAACGGATAAGGGAATTTGCATAAAAACAGGACTTAAATCAAGAGGAATCGATCATGAATTTGAATGAAATGCAACAGAAAGATTATCGCAGCATTCCCTTTTATTCGTTGAACGACGAATTGGAGGAGGGGCGGCTGCGGGAACAGATCCGTTTTATGCACAAACAGGGGATCGGCGGATTTTTTCTTCATGCGAGGGGCGGGCTGGAAACGGAGTATTTGTCCGAGGAGTGGTTCCGCTTGATGGAAGCCGCCGTCGACGAGGCAAAAAAACTCGGAATGGACGTTTGGTTTTACGACGAAAACGGGTGGCCGAGCGGTTTTGCAGGGGGAGAACTTCTGAAAGAGGGGAATTATGTAGCATATTTGGAATTGAAAGAAGAATCTGCTTATAGTGCAGATGCGTTCGCGTCGTATGTGCTTGTCGGGCAGGAATATCGCCGCGTTACGGGAGAGCAGGGAAAAACGGTCTATTATAACATATATGTCTGTTACAATCATTCTTATGTCGACCTGCTCGATCCGGAGGTGACGCGGCAGTTTATCAGTAGTACACACGAAAAATACTATGAGCGGTTCAAGAAAGAATTTGGCAAAACAGTCGCAGGTTTTTTCACGGACGAACCGCAGTATTTCCGCGAGGCGCTGCCCTGGAGTAAGGTGATTCCGTCTGAATTCCGGAAAGCCTACGGATACGACGTTGCCGACGGATTGATTTGTCTGTTTAAATCTTCCGATGGTGCGTTTGCTTTCCGAAACGATTTCTGGAAGCTGGTAAGCCGCCTTTTCGTCGAAAATTATCAAAAGCAGGTGTACGACTGGTGCAACGCGCACGGTTGTCTATGCACGGGGCATACCATTGAAGAAACGAGCCTCTATGGTCAGATGATGTGTTGCGCGGGAGTGATGCCCTATTATGAGTATCTGCATATTCCGGGCATCGATTGGCTTACAAATTTTGTATATAACGAAGTTTCGCCGAAACAACTGTCGTCCGTCTGCGAACAACTCGGAAAATCAGCCTGCATTACGGAAACATTCGGCGCAAGCGGGCATTCGGCAACCCCGTCCGATTTTAAGGCGATCGCGCAATTTCAGTATGTCGCGGGCGTGAGCTTAATGTGCCAGCACCTGTTTCCGTATTCTGTCCGCGGGCAGAGAAAGCGCGATTTTCCTCCTTATTTTTCGCCGCATAGCGCTTGGACGGATTGTTCTGCCGAGTTCAATTTATATTTCACGAGATTAGGGCAAATCATTGCGGAAAATCGGGAAGATACGCAAATATTGCTGCTGCATCCTCTGTATAGCGCCTATGCTTTGTACGATAAACACGATCCGTCAACGTTGGCGGAGGTAGAGACCTCTTTTCACGAAACGGCGGCTTTACTCGTGGAAAATCATCTGCCGCATCATTTCGGAGACGAACGGTTGATGCAGAAATATGCCGAGGTCAAAGACGGAAAATTGCTAATCGGTCGGCAAAAATATACTACGGTCATCCTGTCGCGCAGCATCAATATTTCCGCAAAAGTATTTTCTCTGCTGGAAGAATTTGCGGCGGAGGGCGGCCGGCTCGTATTGGTCAACTCTCCCGAGTACATCGAGGGGCGCAAAGCCGATCGGTTCTTGCAGAAAACCACTACGTTGGAGGAAGTGCTTTCTTCCACGAAAACAAAGGTAGAGAGCGACGGGCGAGCCTTTTTGCGCAGCCGCCGCAGTAAGGATTGGTTTTATATCATTTCCACCTGCCGGGAGAAAGAAATTTCCGCGCGCGTTTTTCTCGCCGAAGTGCAAACCGTCTGCGGCTATGACATCGAAAAGGATAAATACTATGCCGTACAGTTTGAAAAGGGCGAAAACGGGGTATATCTCGACCTGCGTTTTGTACAAAACGGGGCGATGCTCTTTCGCCTGAATGCAAAAGTAGCAGAGGAAAATGCCTTTGTTTCCCGTAAAAGCGAGGATGTTACGGGGCGGTTCCGGTTGCAGCCGTATCCGCAAAATTATCTGCCGTTGGATTTTGCCCGTCTGTCGAAAGACGGTACGAATTTCGGGGAAAAACTTCCTCTCTGCAAAATCATGGACAGGCTTTTGTATGCGCGTTACGAGGGAGATATCTGGCTGCAATTCGACTTTTTTGCCGAAAATATCACGGAGGAAATATCGTTCGGCGCCGAACGGATCGAAGGGGCGGAATACTTCCTGAACGGAAAAAAATTGGATGCGGAAGGCGGCACGCAAAGCAGAAATTCGGAACTTCGCCTTGTAAATATCGGCGTTCCGTCGGAAGGGGAGAATTGCCTTGTTGCAAAAATTCCGTTTCGTCAATCGGAATATATCTACCATGTTCTGTTCGACGAGGGAGTGACCGAATCGCTGCGGAATAAACTGACGCTGGCAACAGAGTTGGAAACGGTATTCCTTGCGGGGAATTTCTGCGTCAAGAGCGAAACCAAACGGGATATGGGCGGCTATCTTTGCTTGTCCGGAAAACAGAGTATTGTAAAAAAAGGGGAGCTTTCCGCTTCTGGCGATGTCGTTGCGGAGGGGTATCCTTTTCTGCATGAAAAGTTGTGCGTGAATGGCTGTATTGAATGCGAAGGTGGGATTCGGGCGGCTTTGCGTATCAAAAATACGTTTGACGCCGTGTCCGTATATGTCAACGACCGATTTGCGGGGAATTTGACGTTCGAAAATGAATTGGAGATAACCGAATTTATACAGGGCGGTAAAAACGAGGTGGCATTAGTATGCAGTCCGTCTTCGCAAAATTTTTATGGGCCGCTGCATTTTAAGCAATACGATACAATCACGGTTACGCCCTATTGTTTCGGGTATCAGAACAATTATTGTGGAGACGATCCGAATTGGACAGATGATTACTTTGTAAAAAAGCAGGGCATTCAAAGCGTCGAGTTGTTGAAAGGAGATAAAAGATAAGCCGTAAGGGAAAGATTATGAATATAAGTGAATATATACAACGCAAAACGCCCGGAACAATCCGAGAGCATCGCCAGGATGAAGGAACATTGATCGGTCTACCGTTTCCGTACACGGTTCCGTGTGCGGAAACGCATTTCAATGAGTTATATTATTGGGATACTTTTTTCACAAATAAAGGGCTTTTTTTGTTGGGTATGATCGAACAGGCGAAAAACAACGTCTGCGATATTCTTTTTTTGATCGAAAAGTTCGGTTATATGCCCAACGGAAACCGCACCTATCTTGCGGAGCGCAGTCAGCCGCCCTATGCCGCTCTCATGGCGGAAGATGTTTACAGGCATACAAACGATTCGGAGTTTTTACGGTATGCTTATGACGTTTTGCAAAAGGAATATGAGTTTTGGATGACGCACCGCGCAACGACCAACGGATTGAATCGATTCGGTTGTGAAAACGATGCCGAAAGTTGTGCGCAGTTCTATAACGATTGCGTGGCGGTAAGGGTGGGAAAACTTGACAGGCGAACGCCGCAAGAGGCGGGGAAGCATTATCTAGCGGAAGCGGAATCCGGATGGGATTTTACGCCGCGTTTCCACGGATATTGCATGGATTATAATCCCGTCGATCTAAACAGTAATTTGTATATATATGAAAAGTTGTTTGCCAAATATGAAGCTATGTTTGCGCTTGGCGATGGAAAACAATGGGAAAAACGCGCGCAAAAACGTTTAGAGCTGGTAAATACATTGCTATGGGATAAGGCTTGCGGTTGCTATAAAGATTATAACTATAAAACGGATGCGGTATCGGATGTAGTCAGTGCGGCGGGTTTTCAGCCGTATTTTGCAGGTATAGCAGGAAACGGGCGTAGTGCGGCTTTGAAAAATCTCTTCAAGATGTTAAAAAGCAGCGGAGGCATTTTTACTACGGCGGCAGTTCCGGAAAAAACATATCAATGGGCATATCCGAACCTGTGGGCGCCCTGTCAATATATTGCCTATAAAGCATTGCTCCGGTATGATTTCAAAGACGAAAGCAAATGGATTGCAGAGAAATACATCCGTTTGTTGGAGGGAAACTTCGCTCGATACGGAAAATTATTTGAAAAGTATAACGGTATAACCTGCGGCATTGATGCGGCGTCCGAATATGGCACGCCCGAAATGCTCGGTTGGACAGCCGGTGTTTATCTGTATTTAATAAATGAATCTAAATATAATGCTGAATTAAAATAAACGATGAATTATGTTTTATAAATGTCAGCTGTCGGAAAAGGATTTTGAACAGCTTAGCGGGATAAGTTGGGGGAAATTCAGACGGCAGATAAGTTTATCAAAGTAAATATAAGCGCACGGTATAGAAAGTCATTACGGCTTTTTGTACCGTGCGCTTTTTTATTTATATACATTCGTGCGCCTCCTGTTTTATTTTTGACTTTCAAAAATCAAGCAGGAACGATTTTGAGAAGATAGAGGACAAGAACCGCCTTGGCGACGCGCTGGCGTATATCATGAAATACATCGAAAAGAGCGGGGGGAAGATTGTATACTCGCGCGGTCTGGCACAGTTTTTTATATCGGACGTTATGGACGAGGATATCATCTGTCCGATGGGAGAGGAATATCAAAAGCTCCTTTTGGCGGACGACTTCGGCTGCTGGAATGAGGGGGAGTACATAGGGCAGGTAAGTAGGGAAACGATCGCAAAGATGCCCAAAGCGAATTAAATTTTTGTGAAATTTGTATATTTGTATTGCATTTGTGCGGACAATGGTGTATAATAATGGTGTAAAAAGAAAATATAAAGTTCAGGAGGTATTGTCATGGCGAAGTCAGCGAATCTGTACGCGAGGATAGAACCGGAAGTAAAGGAGCAGGCGGAAACGATTCTCAGTGAATTGGGTATTCCTGCGTCCAGCGCGATCAATATGTTTTACAAGCAGGTAATATTGCAGCGCGGGTTACCGTTTGAAGTAAAATTGCCGCAGCAGCCTTTGGATATAGGGAGCATGACGGAATCACAGCTCGATCAGGAGTTGGAGAAAGGATATGCGGATATGAGGGAGGGGCGTGTAGTAGCGGCAAAACAGGCGTTTTCGGATATCCGCAGGAGTTATAAGGCATGAAATACGAGGTGATGATGACTTCACAGGCGGTCGCGGATTTGCGAACCGTCTTTGAGTACATAGCATATGAGCTATTGGCCGGGCAGACAGCCTTGAATCAGTTGGATCGTCTGGAAAAGGCGATTGAGGGATTGGAGGAGATGCCGGAGCGGCATCATGTGTACGAAAAAGAGCCATGGAAAAGTCGCAATCTTCGGGTAATGCCGGTAGATAATTACCTTGTGTTTTATATCGCGGAAAAGGAAGAAAAACGGGTAACGGTAATTCGCATCATGTACGGGAGACGGGATATAGAGACGCAACTGAAAGCGCATACTCCAGACAAGGGCAGCGGCAAATAAGGCAGCGAAGGACAAGCCATAAAAGACGGTATAAAAACAAAAATCAGCGCGACGGAATGCGCGGGGCGTACGCCAAGCGGTTCAGCGGCGAGCCCCGCCCGTCGTCGCTTTGTTTTCGTGCTTTTTGATTGTATTGTGCGGCCTCAGGCGTGTGCTTGTCTCGGCGCCCGAGGCGCGCAGCGCCGAGGGTGACGGGCGGCGACAGTCGCCCGTCAGTGCAGCCGCCGACTTGTATCAAGACTGTCGCATATTTTTATGGACACTTATTTATTAATTATGACGCTTTAGCCGTAATCACAACCTTGGGGCAAATTATTTTTAATAACGATCACTTTTCGTTGATTTTCGAGTTTGTAATTAACTCATATAGTTTTGCCGCTTTAGGATATCCGACTCGGAGCAGTTTTTGTATATCGCTTATCGTAACGGTTTTCAAATGTTTAGTTTTTAAAATTGCTTCTTGCAGTAATTTCGGTGAAATCTGAATATCATCTTCTATGGTTTTTTTGTATTCGCATTGTTTAAGCAAATTGCAGAGATCTTCCATAGAGTTACACATTTCGGCGATTTCTTCAAGCGGCGTATTTGGGTCAATCATATTAAACCTCTTTTTTCTTTTTATGATAGCACAAACATTGTACTTTTTTCGGTACATTGATTGTGCTATTCTGTATATGATAAAACTTTTTGCGAGAGGTGTTCTATGCACTTAATGGAATTGATTGATAAAAATACAATTACAGTAATCGATTTGGAAACTTCGGGTTTAGATTGTATGCGCGACTATATTATCGACGTCGGTGGCGTAAAAATCGGCGGGTGGAACAAAGTAAAAGGAAAAGACGGACAGGCTCTGATCGATAAAGGTAACATTATCGGACAATTTTCTTCTTATGTATTTTGTCCTATACCGCTTCCTGGCGCTATTGTCGATTTGACGGGAATAACAGATGCCGATTTAAAAGATGCGCCCAAAATGGATGTAGTCTTGAAAGAATTAAAAAAGTTTATAGGCGATAGTATTGTTGTAGGGCATAATATTGAATTTGACTGCGGCTTTTTACATATTCACGGCAGCCGCTGCGGTATAGATTTTAACAACCGAAAACTGGATACGATAACTATTGCAAAGACTGTCTTTCGAGATAAGATCTCAAGTTACAGTTTGTCGGTTCTGACAAAAAAGTTCGGCATTCAATATCAGCCGCACCGCGCGCTGAACGATGCTTTTGCTACTGTGCAATTATTTTTGGAATTGGCTCAAAGAGATGACGAAGCTCATTGCGGATATTGATATTAAGTTTATTTGAAATCCGTAACGTGTGCGGCTTTTAAGCGTCTTTCACTCTTTGTTTTGTAATTAAAAATTGATATAGATACAGGAGGTATTATAATGCATAACTTAAAAAAGAATATCTATGTGGTGGTTGAATTTACGGTTTTAGACCCGCTTTTGGGTGATTTATATGACAGTAAAATTAAGGAGAGATTGAATTTCACTTGCTCTCCGATTGTAGAGATAGCGGCGGTGAAGATACAAAACGGAAAAATATGCGAGCACTATACAAATTTTATCGGATTTAACTGTTTGAAAGCCGAAAACTTATCCGACGACGCGGAGTGTATGTCGCGTTATGGTATTACCCCTGCTCATCTGATAGGAGCTCCGTCTTTGAAAAATGCGGTTGAAAAGTTTTATAATTTTACACAGGATTGTATAATTCTTGTGAGACATAAAACATCTTCGTATAATACATCTTTTGACATTTTTCAAATGTATGCAAAATCATTCGGATACATTTTTAACAATCCCGTATTTGGTATGACGGATATAGTTCAGGCGGCAAAAATCAAAGAGATGTTTGAAGATAAAGAACAAAACATTGATTATACCGATATATTGTGTATTGCAAAAAATCTTGGTCACGCACATTTTTGGACGGATACATTTGCCGATTACGATATATTTTTCAATCCGGACAGCAAAGAATCTTTTGATAAAGGCAGAGACGATCCGTTAAGTTGGGCGATTGCCTTTGCGCGGCTTTTTATTGCAATTAACGATTTTGAAGACAACTCGCTTGAAGAAATTAAAGATGATAACATATACCCATTTTAAAATTGAGGAGCAAGGATAAATTGATACTACAGATTGAAAACAGAAAAACGATTGAAAAAATAGCGCAAAATCCTTTTTTATCGGATATTGCAGTTATAAGTATCTGTGATTTTGGTTGCAGTTTTGCGGAAATGATTTATAAGCCGGATTATTTATTATGCGTTCAATTTGATGACGTCGGGGAGGAAATATTTGAAGATATTTTAGGGAGAAAACCTACGCCGCAGGAAAAACGATCGATCGAAAAAAAGTATCATATGATAACGGAGCATCAAGCTATGGAGATCGTTGAATTTTATTTTTCCATCAGAGAAAAAGTAAATACGCTTATTTGTCAATGTGAGTATGGTGAATCGAGGAGCGTAGCGGTCGCTGCGGCGATCTCCGAATTTGAAAGCCGAGAAGGATTGCAATATTTTATCGATGAAAAATATTTTCCTAACAAACTCGTCTTTCGAAAAGTATTTGCTGCATTGCGGTCTGTTTATGATTTGCATTATTAAGATGAATTGTCAAGTTAAGAGCAACAGTAGGTGAGATTCAGATCAAACAAATCTTAATAGTATAATTCACCATTAAAGTAAAAAATTCTCCCGTATATCACGGGAGAATTTTAGCATATTTTTATGCGTCGAAAGAGAATAAATATTAAAGTCAGACGTTAATTGATTTTACCTTTGGCTCTGAAATAATCGGCTATTTCTTTCATTTGCAGAAATCTTAATTTAAACAATTCATGTCCGCGTATTCCTTTTTGTCCTTTGATGCACATCGGATGATAAAAAGAAACAACAGGTATATTTTGATATTCGAAAAACCAAACGTTATTTTGTGTTGTCGGGATATATTGCCATTCCGGTTTATTGTTTGGAAATAATACATTTTCGTACAATATTTCCGCATTGCTTTTGGGGCGGCTATATCCACAACAAATTATAATGTTTGGTGCTATTTCATCAATTTGTCTCTTTAAAAATTCCGCATCATCGATAGCAAATTTTATAAGCGATTTGCCATTCGCATAAGCGCCGCCCGCTTCTTTTTTTAAATTGATAGCCGCTATTCTGCATAAAGTATTATGGCGTTCTTCGCAAGAAATGTTTTCAGGATATTCTCCATTATCTAATATTGCTTTACTCCAACGTGCAATATTATTCCAACTTTTCCATGAGCCGCCGTCTTTATTCAAAAGAGTTGAGCATAAATTTTCTCTTTGACCGGGAATGCCATTTTTCCAATCTGCTTCTTTAAGGACAAATAAAATTTTGTTTTTTTGCGCGTTGAATGTCTCGTAATCAAAAATTCCGTCATCCACAAAAGGTGCGTAATTTTTTCTTGCGTTGTACCATTCGTTTAATAAAGACATACATTTTCTCCTGATACAATATATTTGACCGAGAAAGTGCGGTATTTGGATTAGCACTTTCCAAGTTCCGTTACCTAAGCTATAATGGAAAGGTATTTAAGGACTGACGGATTTCTCCTTGTGCTTACACGCACGAAAAAAAGACTGTCAGCCGGCTTTCCATTATAGCGTTCGGTTTTTGCAGGTTGGGCTTCGCGTCCGAGTAACCAATCAGATTGAATAAGTAATGGTTCTTGTCGGTCTCCTTTTTACAAATTCGTTCTTGGGAGGTTACTTATGAACGCTGTCGGTATCGATGTTTCCAAAGGCAAGTCTACCGTTGCCGTCCTGCGCCCGTTCGGTGAAATCATTGTTTCACCGTTCGATGTCTCTCACAATCCAAAGGAACTTTCAGAGTTGGTCTTTCTCCTTAAAACTTTGGACGGTGATACAAGGATTGTTATGGAGTACACTGGCAAAGGCAAATATAACATCGAAAGCATAAACATATAGTTCGTAATACAAATTTCGCTCTATTTGCCTCTTAATTCTCATGCAATCCGCAGAAAAGTCCGTTTGTCCAAGAAGGCATATTGTTTTTCGCATTATATCGCGGCGAGCGCATTGGAAGAAATCGTCCTCGGAGATATACGGGAAATGGCGCAAAGGATCGTCCTTGACGAGAAAGCTGTCCGTGAGGACTTTATACGGCATAACGCCGAACTTGCGGATCAGGCGATTAAGTCCGCTAAGAAAGAATTGCAGGCAAAACGTAAACGCACGGAAGAATTATCCCGTCTTATGCAAGTCGCTTACGAAGACAGGGTGAGAGGCAAAATGCCCGAAGATATCTGCATCGGCTTTATACAGAAATACTCCGACGAGCAGAAAAAGCTGGAAACTGAAATCGCAGAAATAGAAGCAAAACTTACAGAAACGGAAAACACAATACAGAGCGCGGATGAGTTTATACGGAACATCAAAAAATACCTCGAAGCGCCCGAACGGTTCAAACTGTTACGGTCTGGTGCCGCTGGTCGGGGCTTGCGCAGGCGCAAAGCTCTTCGAGCACGAACCCCGCCCGCAGGAACATACGAAAAAGCGAACACATCTTGCGGGCTTGCGGTTTGAGCCGCCGAAACGACGCATAGAGAAAAACACCCCGAAAGGGGTGTTTTTCTCTATGGTGCCGCTGGTCGGACTCGAACCGACACGGTATCGCTACCACTGGATTTTGAGTCCAGCGCGTCTGCCAATTTCACCACAGCGGCTTATTGAACCGATAACGTTATAATTATAATATAATTTCAGTTGTTTGGCAAGCGATTTCAAGGGGGATTTTCGAATGCTCTGCATGAAAAAAGGCGGGGATTCTGCCCGCCCGGTAAATTGAAGCCTGTCGCTAAAACGAACGTACGAGACCGATCACCTTGCCGAGGATCGCTACATCTTCCACGACAATGTCTTGCATCGTTTCGTTTTCGGGGTGAAGGACATAATATCCGTCCTTTTTATAGAACCTCTTTACGGTCGCGCTGTCATCGAGCAAAGCGACTACAATGTCGCCGTTGTCGGCGGTGTTTTGCTTGCGCACAACGATTTTGTCGCCGTCGCAAATCCCCGCGTCGATCATGCTCGAGCCTTGCACGTTCAGCATGAAGAGGTCTGTGCCGTTAAAGCTGCCGGAGGGGAAGGAATAGTAATCCTCATAATTTTCATAGGCAAAAATAGGCTGCCCCGCCGTTACGGTGCCGATCAGCGGAACATTAATGCAGGAATTTTTTTTGAAGCTGACCGCCCTGTTTTTGTTGGGGGATTTGTTGAGAAGCCCGCTATCCGACAGTTTTTCGATATAATAGTAGGCGGAGGCGGTCGATTTGATGTTGAGTTCGGCGCAAATCTCGCGTACAGTGGGGGAGTAGCCGTATTCCGCATTGTACTCATTGATAAAGTTCAGCACCGCCTGCATTTTATTTTTGCTGCTTTCCGACATACCGTTCACCTCCACGTTACGACCATTATACCATAAATAATTCAAAAAAGCAAACAAATGTTTATAAAAATATTTGATTATTTTTAAGGAAAATGTTATAATCAAAACATCGGGAGGGCAGGAACGATGGAAACGCAGAAATGTGTGCTGTATGACAGAGATTGCATCGGCTGTCTTGAGTGCGAAATGTGCGATCTGGATCCGAACAAGGTCTGCGACAACTGCGGCAAATGCCTGAATATACAGGATTTTGCGACGATCAAAATCGACAAGGTCATCACGGAAAAACAAGAGAAATGAATGATATAGAAAGGGACATTGAAAAGCTTGAACAGGAAAAAAGGGTGTTGGAGAAGGGTGGATTGCTCGTATCAAAAGGTCAAATGCGCAGGATAATTTTGGCGATTATTTTGATACTGACTATTCCTTGTTGCATATGACTGCAAATAAAAGAATATGAGCGCCCCGCGGGAAGTCCCGCGGGGCGCTTTCGTCATATAAAGGCGATTTTATTTGATTTTTATGGTAAAGTCGCCGTTTTTGGCTCCGATCTCGATGGTGTTGCCTGCCTGCAAGTCGTTTTCCAGCATAGTGCGGGCGATCATCGTTTCGATCTTGCTCTGCAAGTACCGCTTGAGCGGGCGGGCGCCGTACACGGGGTCGTAGCCGTTTTCGATGATGAGGTCTTTCGCCAGAGGCGTGATCTCCAGCTTAAGCTGTTTGTCCTTCAGTCTCTCCGCAAGGTCGACGATCAGAAGGTCGATGATCTTCGTGATGTTTTCCTTCGTGAGCGGTTTGTAATAGACGATTTCGTCCAATCTGTTTAAAAACTCGGGGCGGAAGCTCTGCTTTAACAGCTGCGACACCTTCTCCTTCGCGTCCTCGGAAATTTCGCCGTTCTCGTCGATGCCGTCCAGAAGGTAGGAGGAACCGAGGTTGGAGGTGAGGATGATGATGGTGTTCTTAAAGTCGACCGTGCGCCCCTGCGAATCGGTGATGCGCCCGTCGTCGAGCACCTGCAAAAGGATATTGAACACGTCGGGGTGCGCCTTTTCGATTTCGTCGAACAAAACGACGGAGTAGGGCTTTCTGCGCACCGCTTCGGTCAGCTGGCCGCCCTCGTCGTAGCCGACGTATCCCGGGGGCGCGCCGATGAGGCGGGAAACGGAGAATTTTTCCATGTATTCGGTCATATCGATGCGCACGAGGTTGTGCTCGTCGTCGAACAGGCTCTCGGCGAGCGCCTTGGCAAGTTCCGTTTTGCCCACGCCCGTGGGGCCGAGGAAGAGGAAGGAGCCGATGGGGCGGTTGGGGTCGGCGATGCCCGCGCGGGAGCGCAGGATTGCCTCCGTCACCTTCGTCACCGCCTCGTCCTGCCCGACCACCCGCTTATGCAGGATGTCGTCGAGGTGCAGTATCTTTTCGCGTTCGCCCTCCATGAGCTTTGTCACGGGAATGCCCGTCCAGCGGGATACGACGCGCGCGATTTCCTCCTCGGTCACGGTGTCGCGCAAAAGTGTATGCTTTGCTGTCGCGCCGTTTTTCTGCGCCTCCTCGAGCTTCTTCTGCAATTCGGGCAGGCGGCTGTATTTGAGCTTGGCGGCGGTCTCGTAATCGCCGACGCGCTGCGCCGCCTCGATTTCGCCGTTGACCTTTTCGATCTCCGCCTTCGTATCGGAAACGACGTGGATGCTCGCCTTTTCGTTGTTCCATTGCGCCTTCATGGCGTTGAACTTGTCGCGCAGTTCGGCAAGCTCCCTTTGAAGAGCCTCCAAACGCTCCTTGGAGAGAGTGTCCGTCTCCTTTTTGAGTGCCATCTCCTCGATTTCCAGCTGCATGATCTTGCGGGCGATGTCGTCCATTTCGGCGGGCATCGAGTCGATTTCGGTGCGGATGGTCGCGCACGCCTCGTCCACGAGGTCGATCGCCTTATCGGGCAGGAAGCGGTCGGAGATATAGCGGTGCGAAAGGGTCGCCGCGGCGATGAGCGCCTGGTCGTGGATCTGCACGCCGTGGAAAACTTCGTAGCGCTCCTTCAAACCGCGCAGAATGGAAATGGTATCCTCGACGGTCGGCTCGTCCACCATGACGGGTTGGAACCGGCGCTCGAGCGCCGCGTCCTTTTCGATGTATTTGCGGTATTCGTCCAGCGTCGTCGCGCCGATGCAGTGCAGTTCGCCGCGCGCGAGCATGGGTTTCAACAGGTTGCCCGCGTCCATCGCGCCGTCCGATTTGCCTGCGCCGACGATGGTGTGCAGCTCGTCGATGAAGAGGATGATTTTGCCCTCGCTCTTCTTGATTTCGTTGAGCACCGCTTTCAGTCGCTCTTCGAACTCGCCGCGGAACTTCGCGCCCGCGATGAGCGACCCCATATCGAGGGCAAAGATGGTCTTATTTTTCAGACCCTCGGGCACGTCGCCGCGCACGATGCGCTGGGCAAGTCCCTCGGCGATCGCCGTCTTGCCGACGCC
>NXNN01000030.1_pt1 | contig 29456 bp, 25 predicted proteins | sample 2041041 | NCBI WGS metagenome assembly NXNN01 (sample SAMN07660617, study PRJNA407663) | chicken gut metagenome | isolation source: caecum content treated with Lincosamide | host: Gallus gallus domesticus | place: Czech Republic: Brno | collected 2016 | reverse complement strand
CCGCCGTACTCAACCCTTCCCTGACCGACTATTCCCGCCGCGTGCCGTGCTGCGCTTACGACATTACCCCCTCCCTCCGAACCGGCAAAAATGTGTTGGGATTGGAAGTCGGGCAGGGCTGGAACGGCGCAAAACAGGCGCTGATTCAGGTCTATGCCGAGTGCGAAGACGGGCAGGAGATAGAAATCCATTCCTCTGTAAACGGCGGGTGGTACGTTGCCGCCGGCCCCACGGTCGAGGCAAGCATTTACGACGGCGAAATCTACGATGCGCGCCTGGAGGAGTTTATACCGAAAAACTGGTCGACGGCGGAATACACCGCTTCGGCTTCGAAGGGCTGGATGCCCTGTGTGTACAATCCCGGCCCTGCCGGTAAAATTGAAATGCAGTCCGTCGAGGAGGAATGCGTGCTGCGCGAATACAGGTGCCGTTCTCTGACCTCGATGGCGGACGGCAGCCTCGTGGCGGATATAGGCAGGAACATCGCCGGCTGGGTTCGCGTGCGCGTGCGCGGCAGGCGCGGCAGCCGTATCCGCCTGGAATACGGCGAGCGGCTGAAGCCGGACGGCAGTGTCGACCGCTGCAATCTCCGCAGCGCGAAAGCGACGGATCTGTATATCCTGAAGGGCGAAGGGGAGGAGGAATACGCCCCCCGGTTCACCTTCCACGGATTTCAGTATGTTCAGGTCTTTTTGGAGGACGGGTGCGAACTTTTATCGCTCCGCGGCGAACTCGTATGCAACGCTACGCGTGCCGCCGGTTCGTTTGAATGTTCCGACGGCGAGCTGAACGCGCTCCACGCGATGGCGGAGATCACCGAGCGGAACAACCAGCAGGGCGTGCTTACCGACTGCCCGCAGCGCGACGAGCGCTTCGGCTGGCTGAACGACCTGTCTTCCCGCCTCTATCAAACGGTATATAACTGCGGCATGGAGCGGTTTTTCCCGAAATTTGCGAACGATATTGCCGATACGCAGCTGGAAAACGGCGCCATTGCCGATACTGCCCCGTATTATACCGGCGGCAGACCGGCAGACCCCGTCTGCAATGCGTATCTGCTGATGCCGTTTTTCTCGTATCAGCTGTACGGCGACGCCCGCTTTGTGCGGCAGATCTACGGCGGCTGCAAAAAATGGGTCGACTTTCTCCTTTCGAAATCGGAAAATTACATAATGCAGTATTCGTATTACGCCGATTGGGTCGCGCCCGAATGTTTCGGCGAGCATACCGATAACCTGTATGTTTCCTCCGTGTTCCTGTATTGGCAGCTGAAGCTGCTTTCCCGCCTGGCGGGGATTGCGGGGCGCGGCGAGGATGCCGCTGCTTATGCCGAACATGCCGAGCGCAGCGCCGTGGCGATCCGCGCCCGATATTACGATGCGCGCGCACACCGGTTTGCCGGAGGAACGCAGGCGGCGGATGCGCTCGCGCTTTCCCTTGGAATTGCCGAAGAGGGCGAACGCGCCGCCGTGGCGGAAAACCTTGCGGCAAACGTGCGCAAACGCGGCTATCATTCCGCCTGCGGGAATATCGGGTACAGGCATCTGTTCTATGCCCTCGCCGACAACGGCTACTTCGAAACGGCGATGAGGATGCTGAAAAATCCGGAATATCCCGGCTGGGGATATATGCTCGCGAGCGGAGCGACCTCCGTGTGGGAGCGCTGGGAGAGCGAAATGAGCAGCGAAATGGACTCCTTCGATCATCCCATGTTCGGCAGCTACGACGCGTTTTTATACCACTATCTGGGCGGTATCCGCATCGACGAAGATGCGTTTGCGTGCGACCGCGTCACCATTGAGCCGGTACTTGCGGAAGGGATCGGCTATGTCCGTTCTTCGTTCGGCACAGTGCGCGGAGAAATCCGCTGCGAATGGCGCAGGGAAGGGGAAAACGTCCTTCTGCACGCCGAAATCCCGCAGGGAGTTACGGCGAAGGTCGTGTTCGGCGGCAAAACATCGGTCGTCGGCTGCGGATACTATGACTTTTCCTGCGTAAGCAGCTGCGTATCCGCGATCGCCGCGGCGGAATAGCGGAGCGGAAAACAATAAAAAAGGAGTGACAGGCACGCGTGCGGAACCGGCGCTCCTTTTTCTTTGGGCGGAAAACGCCCGTGCGGCATCCGTACTTACGGGCGGCGTTTTTTGCCGGCACGGAAGATCGGGCGCCCGTTTTGGAATCAATGAAAAAAGGAAAATACGGAAATGACGGAACAATTGAAAAATATGTTTAGCGGAAAGAATATAACGGAAATGCTGCGGGGCGCCGACCTGAGCGCATTCCGCCCCGTCGTGTTCTGGAGCGTAAATTCCTGCCTGCAGGAGGATGAACTGCGCCGCCAGCTGCGCGAAATGAAGTCGTACGGGCTGGGCGGGGTCGTGTTCCACGCGCGGGCGGGCATGACGACGGAATACCTCTCCGAGGAATGGTTCCGCATGGTCGGCGTCAGCCTGCGGGAAGCGGCGTCGCTGGGAATGCGCGTGTGGATGTACGACGAATTCGGCTGGCCGAGCGGGTTCGTCGGCGGCAGGCTTCTCGCCGAACGCGAAAACCGTGCCCGCTATCTCGAATATGCGGTGAAGGACAGCTTCGATGCGGCGGCGTATGCCGTCTATTCTCTGGACGGCGGCGCTCCGCGCCTGCTTTCGCCGGGCGAGCGCGCGGAAAAATATCATACGCTCTATCTGCGCTATTCCGACGCTTATGCCGATATTCTCAATCCCGACGTCACCGATCAATTCATTGCGGCAACGTACGAACCGTATTACGAGCGTTTTGCCGCGTCGTTCGGCAAGGAGCTTATCGGATTTTTTACCGACGAGCCGCAGTATTACCGCTATGCCACGCCCGTTTCCAAGGTCACCGAGGCAGAATACGCAAGGCAGTACGGCGAGGACTTGAAGAGCGGGCTTATCTATCTGTTTCTGGCGGACGAGCGCGGCTATCCGTTCCGCGTCAGGTACTATAACCTGATGAACAGGCTCTATTGCGAAAATTATTACAAAAAATTGTACGACTGGTGCAGCGCGCACGGCTGCATGCTCACCGGTCACAGCGTCGAAGAAACGTTCTTCTTTACGCAGATGTGGGGCGGCGCGGATTGCGCCACAAGCTACCTGCACGAGCATATCCCCGCCATCGACAACCTCGCCAAGTATTCGCCCGCATCCATATCGGCGAAGAATGTCGGTTCGGTCGCCGCGCAAACGGGCAAAAACCTGGTCATGACCGAAACATTCGGCTGCAGCAGCTACGGCGTAACCCCGCGAGAACTTCGCCTGATCGGCGATAAACAGTATGTGTTCGGCGTCGATCTTATGTGCCAGCATCTGTACAACTATTCGCTGGCGGGGCAGGGGAAGATCGATCATCCCGTTTCTTTCGGCCGCACGCTGCCGTGGATCGGCGGGTATAAGGCGATGAACGATTATTTTGCGGCGCTGGGGTATCTGATCGCTTCCTCACGGGAGGAGGCGCAGGTCGCCGTCGTAACGCCGATGGAGAGCGTCTATCTGGATTATATCCGCCTGCATGAAGACGCCGCGCGCGAGAACGTCGATATAGGGTTCGCCGAAATCGCCGCGCAGCTGAAAAAACGGGGCGTGGCATATCATTTCGTCAACGAAAAGATTCTGGAAAAACTCGGCGGCGTGCAGGGCGGCAGGCTTACGGTGGGCGGGCGCGCATACAGCGCAGTCCTTTTGGCGAATTGCCGCGAATTGAAGGGCAATACCGTGCGCCTTCTCGGCCAGTTCCTCGCGGAAGGAGGGAAGCTCGCCGCAGCCGGCGCACAGCCGATGTATGCAGACGGTGTGCGCGCCGACCTTTCGTCCGTCCGCGCAAACATCACGCTTGCGGAACTTCCCGTCCCCGGCGCCGTGCGCGATGCCGCGCTGGATTATACGCTGCGCACCCTCCCCGGCGGAAAGCGGTTTTTCTTCGGCGTGAACGAGAGCGACCATTCCGTCCGCGTGGAACTGAACGGCTCTTTTTCGCAAATCGATGCGGAAACTCTGGAAGGGTACGCGCCGCAGAGCGTCTTCGAGGTTCCGCCGCACGGCTCGCTGCTTGCGGAAGAAAACGGGGATTATTCCCTCATCCCCGTCCGAGCGGAGCATATGCGGGAGATCGTGCCCGAATTTTACTCCGCCGGGCAGAATTGCCTTACCATCGAAAACGTCAGCGTCGGGCTGGAAAACGGCGAGGTTCTGAACGGGTATCTGTACGGCGTGTACGAAACGCTGGTCAAGCGCGGCTACCGCGGGAAGATCCATGTTTCCTTTTCCTTCCGAAGCGACGCCGCGCGCAGCATCCGCCTTACTGCGGAAAAGCAGGAAGTCCGGAACGAACGGTTCAACGGCGAGCCGATTCTTTCGTTTGCGCAGAGCGAAGAGGATATAAATTTCAAAACGGCTCGCCTGCAGGCGCGCCGGGGCGAAAACGTGTACGAGTACGACGCCGAACTTACGGACGCCGCGCAGGTTCGTTCCGTACTGTTTGAGGCGGGGGTGCCCGAAAGTCTGCGGAATTGCTTCAGCTATTCGACCTATATGGAACAGATCTATATTGAGGGCGAATTCGACGTAAAAAACGGCGAGTTGGTCGCCGCCCGCCCGAAAACGGCAGGGAATCTTACGGCACAGGGCATGGAAAATTTCTGCGGCTGTGCCGAATATACCTTTACTGCTAAGGCGGAGGGCCGCGTCCGTCTGCGTCCCGTCGGAAAGTTTGCCATGTGCGAAATTTTCTGCGAAGGGAAAAGGGCGGCGGTTCTGCTGGGCGACAGCGCCGAAATGGAACTGGGTGCGGGAACGCATATCTTTACCGTGCGCTGCACTTCCACGATGCGCAACCGTTACGGAGCCTTCCACTGCGTACGGGATGAAGGGCAGGGCGTTTCCCCCGATTGCTTTACGCTGCGCGGAAAGTGGACGGACGAACATACCAATCCGGACTATACGGCGGAGCGCAAAACCGAGCCGTTCGGTCTGTATTCGGTTATTCTGACGTATTGAGCAGGCGAAAAAGTTTTGCGCGGGCGGAGCATGGCGTCCGTGCGGCGGTATGCAAAGTTTGGAAAAATGCTCCGATTCCCGGCAAAAAATTATATCCGAAGGGATGCCCAAGTACGGGGCATCCTTTCTTGTATAGCGAAAACCCCGCGGATCGTCCGCGGGGTCGCAAAAGGGGGTGCCGGTTTATAAAAGGAGCGGAGTCCGCCAAAAAACAAACAACCCGCGCAAAAACGCGGGTTGTTTGTTTTCGCTTTATTTGAGGCTTGTCGGGCAGGAATAAATTTTATCGCGCGTGAATTGTTTTCTTAACTCTTGCGCGAACCGATTCGCTTCTTCTTCCTTCCCGAATCTCTTTGCTTCGGCAAAATTATCGCGCCACGTTCCGTCTGCGCAATAGTAGTAAGTTTTTCCCTCGCTCGTTGCCTTTATGTAATAATATATTTCGGGATTAGCCGAAACGGAGTCGGGGTCGGGAGTGAAGGGGACTTCTTTGATCGACCCGGTAACGTAGATGCCGTGCCTGAATTTGTTTGTACCCATGCTTTCCTCCTTATGCTGCAATTATTGCTTTTCGTCGTTACCGCCGCGCTTCGGCAGCCGCGCACGGTTTTGGCGTTTTTCCGGCTGCCCGTCCGCCTGTTCCGGCGGCTCGGGTTCTAGGCAAACCCTCCAGTTCTCAGCCGAAAGGTTCATCCGCTTTGCGGAAATAAATTCGCTCATCGCGAGGCAGCTTCGCTCGATCCCGTATGCGTTGTTGGAGTAGCGCGCCGTTCTGTCTGCGGAGATGCCCAGGCTGCGCGCCGCGCCGAAGGCGTCGATGTCCGCGCCGAGGAACAAAAATTCCCAGGAGTATTTCTCCTTTTGGTGCGCGATTTTTTCTTTTACCTCCTCCAAGGAATACTCGCGGCTGGCATTTTCCGCGCCGTCCGTCGTGATGATCACGATCACTTTCGCGGGGCGTTCAGCCTCCGGCGTGTCGCGCAATTGCGCGCCGACGACATCGATCGCCGTGCCGACGGCGTCGAGCAGGGCGGTCGAGCCGCGCGCGTAATATTCCTTTTCGGTGAGGGGTTTGACGTCGCGGAGACTTGCGCGGCTGTACAGCACTTTTGAAACCGAGTCGAATAAAACGGTGGTCACGCGCGCCTCTCCCGCGAGCGCTTTTTGCTTTTTGATCATCCCGTTGAACCCGCCGATCGTGTCCTGCTCTCTTCCTGCCATCGAACCGCTGCGGTCTAAAATGAATACCAGTTCTGTCAGATTTTCGTTCATTGCACACCTCTGTCTTTGTCGTTTTCGCTCTCTTCGGGTTCGGCGCTTTCCGGCTCCTGCGCCGGACCGCCGCCCGCCTGTGCGTTCTCTTCCGCCTGCTTTTTTGCGCGCAGCTCCGCGAGCCTGCCCTGCAGTTCGGCCAGGTTTTGTTCCAGAATCGCGATGATGTCGTCGTGGTTGACCGCAAAGGTGAACGTGGCGATAAAGTAACCGTCGATGCCCTCGTAACCCGCGGGCATATCGTCGAAGGGGCAGCTGTTGCAGGCTACGCCGCAAAGCAGACCGATTTCACAGAACGGCTTTAAAAATTCGCTTTCCAGCTTATTTTCGATGATTTCCGATTCGTCGTCGCATTCGCGTACGGATTTGCCGTAATCGAGCCAGTCCCAGCGGAAAATTCGCTCCGCCTCTTCACTGCCCAGGGTCGCCTCCACATACCTGCCGCGCTTATAGCGCAGAACGACGTCGCACATCGCATAAATTTCGCCGTCGTCGTCCGTTTCGGTGTTGGAAACGAGTTCATATACAAATTCGCGCTGTTCCTCCGTCAGCTCCTTCAGGCGCTCAATGTTCCAGGCGCGGCGGCTCCTGAAGAATTCCTCCGCATCCCGCCGCGCGAGAGGTTCGGGCATATCGAGTAAACGGCAATTTATTTCCCCAATTGAGCAACGGCAAGGATTAATCCGCGCCGAAACCGGAGGCTGCGGCAGCCGCGGCGGGGCGAATTGCTCGGCGGGGATCACGGTTGTGAGTACCTCTTCGAGCGGCTTGCCCATAATTTTTGCGATCGCCACCAGCGCGCGCATATCCTTGGGGAGCGAACCGCGGCGCTCGTACGTCCAAACGTCGTTGTTCGAATAAATTTTCCCGCGGTCGGGGTATGCCGCCATATACGCGTTGATCAGATCCGCAAAATCCTGGCGGTTCAGGTTGTTCGCAAAGATGTATGCTTGTATGTTTTTGCTGAACGGGCTTGGCTCCTGCTTCGGCTTCTTTTTGATGATCGGTTCCTGCATATTTTCCCTCCGCAATGTATTTGCAGGTTATAGTGTAACAGATTTTTCCGAATTGAGCAACTACCGTCTGTAGTTATTTTATGCGGATAAACCCGTGCGGAGCGGCGCAGAAAACGGGCGCGCCGGCATTTTTCCGCCGCGTGGATAATATGTATAGGGCGGAGGGTTTTGCATGAAGCGTTTCGTCCTGTTTCTGTCCGTTCTGGCGCTCGTTCTGCCGCTGCTTTCCTTTGCGGGGTGCGCGGGCGGCGAAGTGCCGCGGAGCAAATACGATATTTCCGCCGAATACGAGGGCGGCGTTCTCACCGCCGAAATGTCGTTTACCTATCATAACGCCGAGGAGTGCGAAATGCCCGCGCTCGAGTTCAACCTGTACGGCAACGCCTACCGCGAGGGCGCGGCGCTCCCGCCCGTTTCCCGCTCCTACCGCGCCAAGGCGTATTATAACGGCGACAGCTACGGCAATATGGGCATCGCGGAAGTTTCCCCCTGCGCGGCGTGGGAGGTGTGCGGGGAGGACGAAAATATCCTGCGCGTCGAGCTTGAAAAGCCTGTGCCGCCCGGCGGGGAAACGACGATCGCGGTCAAATATACTCTGACGCTCGCGGAGGCCGAACACCGCACGGGCATCGCGCGCCATGCCGTCAATCTCGGCAATTTCTACCCCGTTCTGTGCGTCTACGAGCCGGAAAACGGGTTTTACGAGTGCGAATACATCGCGCACGGCGATCCCTTTTACAGCGAGTGCGGCGACTACTTTGTCGAATTCACGGCGGGGGAGGAATATGTCGTCGCGTCGTCGGGCGAAGTGTCGGCGGCGACGGTTGCGGGGAGCAAAAAGACCTATTCGATGCAGCTTTCGAACGCGCGCGACTTTGCCATCGTTCTGAGCGACGGGTTCACGCTTTTGCAGGGCATGGCGGGCGACGTGAACGTGCTCTATTACTTCTATGACGACGAAAACGCCGCCCGAACCTTGGCGCTGTTGGAGGAGAGTTTGACTTATTTTTCGGATACGTTCGGGGAATATCCGTACAAAACCTATTCCGCCGTGCAGACGGGATTTTGCTACGGCGGCATGGAATACCCCGCGCTCGCAATGCTGTCCGACTCGCTCGAACAAAGTTCGTACGAGTACGCCGCCGTGCATGAAACGGCGCACCAGTGGTGGTACGCCGCCGTCGGGAACAACGAACTCGAACACGCCTGGCTGGACGAGGGGCTCGCCGAATATTCGACCGTGCTTTTCTTTGAAAAACATCCGCAGTACGGGCAGAGCGGAGCGGAGATCGTGGAGGGTGCGCGCAGGGTGTACGGCGCCTTCCACACCGTGCAGGAACAGCTCGCGGGCAGCGAGGATACCTCGATGAGCAGGCACCTGCGCGACTTCGGCGAATACGAATATGCCGTTCTCTCCTACGATAAGGGGATGCTTTTATTCGATACCCTGCGCGACGCGCTCGGGGAACGGCGGTTTTTGTCCGCGCTGAAAAAATACTGCCGCGAGAACGCGGGCGGCATCGCAGCGCCCGAAGAGCTGAAGTCCGCCTTCGGCAACGCGGGCGGGCAGATCATCGAACAATACGAAAGCGGAAAGGTATAAAAAGAAGGGCGCATCCGCAACGGATGCGCCCATTATGCGCAATAACAATATTCCGCGGTACCGCCGCGCGGGGCGTTCCGTTCAGTGGCAGCCGCCGCAGGTTTTGCAGTTGCCGCTGCACTTTTTGGCTGGTTTTCCGGTGGCGGAATATATTTCGCCGCTCCAATCGCGCGCGGCTCTCTCCCCGCAGGCGGGGCAGGCGACGGGATCGTCGTATTTTTTTACGAGTTCTTCGAATTTTTTGCCGCATTTCGGGCATACATATTGCAAAACAGGCATCTTTTTATTCCTCCTTCTGCGGTGCGGGCGCCGCGTCCTTTTCAGGCTTTTTTCCCTTGGAAAAGTCCTTTTTCATGGCGCCGAGCAGCAGCGATTTTTTGGTGCAGACGTGTATGACGTAATGGATGAGGAACACGATCGCGCCGCCGGTGTTGCAGATCACGTCGTACATGGTATCGGTCACGGGGCGGTAATAGTTCCCGTCCTCGCCGAGGATGGGAACGCCCTGGGCATTGTTGCCGAAGAGCATATCGCCCGAAAACTCGAAAATTTCCCAAAGCAGCGCGAGGGCGAGCGAGGTCGCCACGCACACGAATACGACGTAAACGGGCCGAGCCTTCTCCGCGTCGCTGAGCTTGCATATGAAGAACAGCCCGATCACGCTGCCGACGTAGCCGAACGCGAAGTGCAGAACTTTATCGTAACCCGTAATTTTGGCGCTGAACTGGAGTACAGAGCCTAAAAAGGAGGCGATAAAGGCGTAGATCACGAAAAATACATAGATCGAGTCGCTGATCTTATCCTTGAAGATCGGCTTGAAAATGAACGGCACGAGCCACAGCGCTATGTTGACCGCCATGACCGCGATGTTCGTACCCAAAAACGGCGCAACGGCGTTCCAGACGGTCAGAACGGTCATCGTTACGAACATGAGTGCGGAAGCTATATAGACGAAGAGCATCGCCTTCGAGATGCGTGCAGGGGGGGGGAGCTGTTTTCTTTGCCATTTGCAAATTTATTATCCTCCATGGCGGGGTACCTCCGTATCCGACGGAATGAGCCAGGCATTATTATAGCAGGTTTCTCCGCGTTTTACAAGCTTTTTTGCGCCCTCATAAAAGGAGGCTCCTCCGCATACAATAAGTAGAGAGCTTGCGAGCAAAATTTCGGCGCGCCCCGGCGGAAACCGCGGCAGAGCGTGCTTTTGGGAGGACTGCCTATGCGCCTGTTTGAAGAGATATTATCCGCCGCGGGGTTCGACGAGGAGCTGGCGGGCGGGGCGAAGGTCGTGCTTTTTGCCGGCAAGTGCGGCTATTTCGAGAACGTAAAGAGCATTTCCGCCTTTTCCGACACCGAAGTTTCCCTCCTGTTGAAGCGCGGCGAGGTGCATATTGCGGGCAGGGGACTGTGCGTCGCGCGGTACGGCGAGGGGGATCTTCTGCTCAAAGGGGAGATCGAGCGGGTGGAGCTTGCGGGAGGCAAGGTATGACGCCGCTTTTTGCCGAGGAGTGGCAGGTGCAAGCAGTCGCTCCGTTCCGCGCCCTCGATAAGCTCGCGCGGCGGGGTATTTTCGTCTACGACGTGCAGAAAATCGGCACGACTTGCCTGAAATTCCGCGCAAAATCCAAAGAAAGCGAAAAAATTTTTGCAATTTTCCGCGGTTCGTGTTATACTGTAACAAAGTGCAGAAGCGTGCGCCTCAAGCGCCTCGCCGACGCGCTCGCGCGAAGGCCCGGAATTCTGGCGGGAGTGCTCCTGTTTTTTGTGCTCGGGTTTTGCAGCAATTTTTTTGTGCTGGATATCCGCGTGGAGGGCAGCGGCGCCCGCTACGAGGAGCGCGCCGTGGAGATCCTGCGCGAAAACGGTCTGCAAGCGTTTGCGCCATTCGGGGAGGACAAGGCTGCAAAGGCGGGCGCGGAGCTTTTGGGGCTGCCCGGCATCGTGTTCGCCCAGGTGCAGAAGAGCGGCTGCATCGTCACGGTTACGCTCGAGGAGAGCGAGGAAACGCCCGTTCCCGTCCGTCAAAGCGATTTAAAGGCGTCGGCAGACGGAGAGGTGGAAGAAATCACCGTTCTGCGCGGCACGGCGCTCGTTGCGGCGGGCGATGCCGTCGAGGAGGGGCAGACGCTCGTGGGCGGGTTCTTCGAAACGCCCGAAGGGGCGCGAAAGGATACCTTCGCCGTGGCGCGTGCGAGCATTTTGCATTCGTACACGGGCGAATTTATAAGCGATGAAAAGAGCGAAGAAGCGCTCGCCCGCGCCGTCGCTTCGGCGAACATGATCGCGGGCGGCGAACCGGTGGATTATACTTACACCGTGCGCGAAGAGAACGGAAAGTTTATCTACGCCGTCACCGTGCGGGTGAGAGTTGCTTGCTCGGTGAATATGTGAGAAAAATGTTCACGAAAAAAGTTTTAAGCTGATAAAACTTTTTTCCGTGAGATTGAGGACAACCCCACGGCACGCGGCAAAGCCGCTGACCGTCGGAGTTTTCCTCGCCGCGCGATAAATAGGGGCACGCATATTATAAAATCGCGCGGCTTCACCTTTCCTGCGAAAGCGCTTTCGCGCAAAAGCAGGTGCGCTAACGCAAAAGCGTGGTTTTGCTTGCGCGAGGGATTATTTTAATAATTAAATGCGCGGGCAAAAATGACATTTTTTGCCAAGCGCCCTCAATTTGCCGCATACATACGGCTTTTGGGAAAAGGGTGAATTTTTTGCCATAAATATTATGTGTGCCCCTAAAAAGGCAAAAAAGAGGGGAAAACAGCCGATAGGCGCTTGCGCCGTGCGGCGGTGTTCCCTTGAAATCGCAGGAATTCGCAGGCATCAGCTTGCCGAGAATTCCGCGAGCGGAGTCTTTCATGGAACAAACGAAAATCATTATCGACGCGGGCAGCCTCGACGACATGCAGAAGCTGCTCGGCACCTTCGACGAAAATCTGAATATCGTCTGCCGCGAACTCGGCGTTTCCGCAACCGTGGAGGGGGTCAAACTCAAAATTACCGGCGGCGAGGAGGAAACCGCGCTCGCGGGCCGCGTGCTCGAGGGCATTCTGCGCCTTATCCGCGCGGGGGAGGCGGTGGACAAGTCTCGCATCGTCTACTGCATCGAGCTTGCGCGCGAGGGGAACCTGGGTGACATCGAGCAGGTCATGGGCGACGTGGTCGCCGTCACCTCCCGCGGCAAACAGATCAAGTGCAAGACGGTGGGGCAGAAGGCGTACGTCGACGCCATCAAAAAGAACACCGTCGTGTTCGGCGTGGGGCCTGCGGGTACGGGCAAGACATACCTCGCGGTGTGCCTCGCCGTATCCGCTTTCAAGGGCAAGCAGGTGGAAAAAATCATCCTCACCCGCCCCGCGGTGGAGGCGGGCGAAAAGCTCGGGTTCCTGCCCGGCGACTTGCAGACGAAGGTCGACCCCTACCTGCGCCCGCTGTACGACGCATTGCAGGAGATGTTCGGCATGGAAAATTATCTCAAGCTCATGGAGCGGGGCGTCATCGAAGTGGCTCCGCTCGCGTACATGCGCGGCCGAACCCTCTCCAACGCGTTCATCATCCTCGACGAGGCGCAGAACACCACCGTCGAGCAGATGAAAATGTTTCTGACGCGCATGGGCGACGGCAGCAAGGTCGTCGTGACGGGCGACGTGACGCAGATCGACCTGCCCGAGGGCAAGCGCAGCGGTTTAAAGCACGCCGTTTCCGTGCTCAAAAACATCGAGGGCATCGAAACGGTCACGCTGACCGCGAAGGACGTGGTGCGCCACCCGCTCGTGATGCAGATCGTGCGCGCCTACGAGCGCGACGCTTCCCGCCGCGAAACTACCAGAGAGGAAAGAAAGAGAAGATGAGATACTCCGACCCCGCCGACGTAAAAAAATTCGGCAAGCGCGAATGCGTGCGCAGCGTTTTCGACTTTTTAGCGAACTACGTCGTTTTGCTGGCGCTCGTCGTGCTGTTTATATGGCTCAATACGCTGCGGCTGCCCGGCGAAAACTTTTTTTCGTATATGGCAGAACATTTCAACACGCTCGTATATCTGATGGCGAGTGTGTTTCTGCTCTGCTTTACCATCTATTTCTACTACTTTTTCGAGGATAAGGGCGTACTTGCCACGCAAAAGAGTATCTGGCTCATCTTTCTGATGCTCGACGTGAGCATTCTCGTCTGCTACTTTTTCGGGTACTTTTTCAACATCTATTCCCGCCCCGTTGCCATGCTCGCATTACTTGCGCTCATGCTTCTTGGTCGGCGCGACGCGATCTTCCTGAACGTAATCTTTGCGCTCCTGATGTTTGCGATCGATAATTTTTCCAACTTTTCCGAAATCAACGAATATGTCAACGCGCTGCCCGGCACGCCGCTGATGGCATTTTCCGCAGGCATGATCGCCATTTTTGTAGGGAACCGCGTACAGACCCGGCTGCGCTCCTTCCTCACGGGATTTGCGGTATGCGCGCCCATTCTTCTGATGGTCGCCTGCCTCGAATTCAACCGCGGCATGGAAATGGTCTATCTCCTGCTGTTCGGGCTGGAAGCGGGCATTTTGTCGGCAGTGTTCTTTATGGCGCTTCTGCCCGTGTTCGAGGCGGTGTTCAACTGCATCACCGACTACCGCCTGCGCGAGCTGACCGACCACGACGCACCGCTCATGCGCGAACTGAAAGACCGCGCGATGGGTACGTTCAATCACTCCATCGTCGTCGCGCACCTGGCGGAGGCGTGCGCCATCGCCCTCGACGAGGACACCGCGCTCGCCCGCGCCGCCGCGTACTACCACGACGTCGGCAAGCTGCGCCAGCCCGAATACTTTACCGAAAATCAGGCGGGCTACAACCCGCACAACGAGCTTTCGCCCGAGCTGTCGGTGGACATCATCCGCTCGCACGCGAAGGACGGGTACGACCTGATCCGCTCCAAGCACCTGCCGAAGCTGTTGGCGGACGTGGCGATTCAGCACCACGGCACCATGCCCATCAAGTATTTCTACGCAAAGGCGCTGAAAATGACGGACGGCGAGCTGAACATCGAGGACTTTTCCTACCCAGGCCCCAAGCCGCAGACGAAGGTGGCGGCGATCATCATGATCTCGGACGCGAGCGAGGCGATCTCGCGAACGCTGCCCGACCGCTCGCCCGAAAAGGTGGAGAGCGCCGTGCGCGACGTCATCGAGGAGCGCATGGATCTCGACCAGTTCGACGAGTGCGACATCACGATGAAGGATTTGACGGTCATCAAGGAAACGATCGTCAGCTGCCTGACGGGCGTGTACCACAGCCGCATCCAGTATCCGAAGCTGAAATTGAAACGAAAGGGAGAAACGGAGTCGAAGGGCGATGAATAAGCTGTTTATCGATTGCGAAGAGGAAAATTTCGACGTGGCTCCGCTCGAGGAGCACGGCGCGGACGGCGTGGAGGGAAATGCGCCCCTCGCCGCCGAAATCGAGTTCGTGGACGGGGAGGAGATCCGCCGCCTCAACCGCGAAACGCGGAATAAGGACGCCGTTACCGACGTTCTGAGTTACCCGAGTTTAGACGGCATCCGCGGCAGGGCGCTGAATAAAGAGGATTTCCCCTTCGATTTAGACGAGGAGGGGCGGCTGTTTTTGGGCAGCATCGCCATCTGCCGCGAGCGGGCGGCGGAGCAGGCGGAGGAGTACGGGCATTCGCTCAAGCGCGAGCTGTACTATCTCGCCGTGCACGGGCTGTGCCATCTTTTGGGCTACGACCACGAAACGGAAGCCGACCGCGCCGAAATGCGCGCGCGCGAGGAGACCATTCTGAACGCCATGGGCATTGTACGGGAATAGGCGTATTTGCGGCTTCGCGCGAGGCGGGTTTGCCGCAATACCCTATTTTTACCTTCGCACAAAATCTCTCAAAAGCTCTCATCTCTTTTGCGAGATTCGCGCAAAGGCTTCCCCGCCCTGTCATTTCGAGCGGAGCGCGGCGGGGGCCGTACGGAGTGAAAGGCTGCCCGCGCGTAGCCGAGAAATCTCTTGAAAAAATTTGACATTACAATACCTTTTCTGCGCATAGGCGATAAAATAAATAAGGACGATATTAGTTACAGAGATTTCTCCACGCGCTGCGCTTGGTCGAAATGACAATCAGGGGCGTGTTGCGAGATTCGCGCGAAGGCTAAAATAATCGAATGCGCGTGGCAAAACGACGCTTTTGCCTAAGCGCACCCAATTTGCCGCATACATACGGTTTTGGGGATAATTTATTAAAACAACAGAATGAAAAAGGCAAAACCGCGTTTTTGCCTTTTTCCCCCAATATGCCGAAGGGCATATGCGGAAAGAGTGAATTTGCGCGCGCTCTATAATAAGAGAGCCCTTAAAAGGCGCGCAAAGAGAGAAAACAGGCGGTCAGCGAATCCGCGCGCCCGCGGGTTTTCTCTGAAAATCAAGCGAATCGCAGCATCTCTTTTGCGAGATTCGCGCGAAGGAGGTTGTTATGAAAGCAGGATTCGTTGCCGTTATCGGCAAGGCGAATGCGGGCAAGAGTACGCTCGTCAATGTGCTCGTCGGCGAAAAGGTCGCCATTGTTTCCCCCAAGCCGCAGACCACGCGCGACCGCATTTTGGGCGTGTACAACGGCGAAAACGTGCAGATCGCCTTCGTCGATACGCCCGGCATCTATAAATCCAAGACGGAACTTTCCGACCGCATGATGCGCACCGCCGAAAATTCCGCCAAGGACGTCGAGCTCATTCTGTATGTACACGACGGGCACAAGGGCGTTGCCGATTCGGACGTCGATTTAATGAAGCATTATCAGTCCTTCGGCATCCCCATGCTCATTGCGTACACGAAGACGGACATCATGCCCGAATCGCAGATCCCCGAAGACGTCAAACGGCTGTTCGAGGAGGGGATTTCGTGCGACGTCGTACCCGTTTCCGCGCGAAAGGGCAAAAATATCGCCAAACTGCGGGAGATTATCGCCGAAAAGCTGCCGGAGGGGGACAAGCTGTTCCCCGACGACGTGCTCTCCGACAAGAGCGAAAAGTTCATGATCGCCGAAATCATGCGCGAAAAGATTTTGCTGAAATACGACAAGGAGATTCCCCACGGCGTGGCGATCCTCGTGAATACCTTCAAAAAGCGCGAGGATGGCAAGGTGTACGACATCGACCTCGACATCATCTGCGAAAAGGCGAACCACAAGGCGATCATCATCGGCAAGCAGGGGAGCGCGCTCAAGGAGACGCTCTCGTTTGCGCGCAAGAGCATGGAGGAGTTTTTGGGCTGCAAAGTGTTTTTGACGGCGTACGTCAAAGTCAAGGACGACTGGCGCGACAAGGCGAACCTCTTAAAGGAGTACGGCTACGAGGATATCGAGCGCTGACTGCGCCGAAAAAGGCGAAACGTATTTGAAAAATGCAACAAAGAGAGGGCTTTCGGAAGAATCCGAAAGCCCTCGTTTCGTATGCCGCAGAGCGGCGTTTTATGGTGCCCGCAGGATTTCGGTACAATAAAACGGCTTCCGGAATAGATCGGAAGCCGTTTGCGGCAAGGGAAACAGAACCCTTATTTTGTGCTTTTCGGTTCTTGCGCGGGGTCGGGTTCCGTCGTTTTGGCGGCGTCCGCGGTTGTGCCGGAGGCTGCGCCCGCGTCTTCGCTTGCGGTACTATTGGCTGTGCCTTCCGACGTTTTCGCCGAAAGGGGGAACTGCGCGGGATTAACGAGGTTTAAAAGCCTTGTAAACATGCCCGTCCGCTCGAGTATGATGAGTACGGCGAGGCTGATGGCCGCGTCTGCGGGCAAGTAAATCATCTGGTATACAAAAGAATAGAGGTATGCGTTCGTTGCGGGCAGGCCGTCGGCGATGATGCCGTTATCGTAGTAGATGATCCCCGCAAAGAAATGCATGAAAAAGCGCGCGATAAACATGGCGGCAACGCCGACGCATATATTTACGAGATGGTTTTTCGTCATTTTCCGGAAGAATCCGAAAACGCCGATCATCGCAAAGGCGAGCACATAGTCAAAGAGGAAAGTAAAAGGAGTGAGCCACCACGGGCCGGAAATGTAGTTGAGCAGTCCGAAAATGATGCCGACAAAAAATCCGGGAATTGCCCCGTACGCATACACATAGATAAGCACGGGTACGAAAGAAGCCAGCGTGATAGAACCACCGAACGGGCCTGCGGGCGCTTTGATAAAAGAGAGCACGAACGACGCGGCAAGGCAAACGGCTGCATAGGCAATCGCTTTCGTATCCATCTTTTTGTTCCTGTTATACAGGCAGATGGCAACGACGATTACGGCCAACAGCGCGACGGCGCCGATGATACAGTATGTGATGATATCTTCGACGGACATCGCCAGTAAATTGAGAAACATAGAAACTCCTTTTTCCCGCCGATGTGCGCTTGCAGCAAATCTTGCCTGCGCATAAAAAAAAGCACGCGCCGCATTGGGCGGGCGTGCCGAAACCTCGCTTTTTTTGCAGCTTTCGTTCAGGTATTATCCTGTCCGATTCAAAGGGTATGATCTCAGCCTGTTACAGCACCCCCGGCGGAAATTAAATTGTATTCGCAATCCCCGCAAGCGGGAACGTGCGTCGAAAGGTGGAATATCCCCCGTGTCCGCGAAAAATTATACACGAAATTCCTTGGAATGTCAACGATTTTATGATATAATATGCGCAAGGTTGCGGTGCGGTTTGCTCGGAGCGGACTGCAAGGATTTACCGCCCGCAGGGAGATAAGAAAATATGTTCAATTTTTACGCCTTTTTAGATCGGATGAAATACATCAGGCGCTGGTCGCTCATGCGTTCCTCGCGCGAGGAAAATATCATGGAGCACTCCTGGCAGGTCGCGCTGTTCGCGCACGCCCTCGCCGTCATCGACACCGAAATCTGTCACAATTCGCCCGATATTTCCAAAACGGTGCTGTATGCGCTGTACCACGAGTGCAGCGAGGTGATGACGGGCGACCTGCCCACGCCCATTAAATATTTCAACAGCGAGATCCACGGCGCCTACAAACAGTTGGAGGACAGGGCGAGCGACAAACTTCTGCACATGCTTCCGCCCGAGCTGGAAGGGGCGATCTCTCCCTTCGTCAAGGCGGACGCGGACAGTTACGAGTATAAACTCGTCAAGGCGGCGGATAAGCTCTCCGCCTACGTCAAGTGTCTGGAAGAGCAAAAGAGCGGCAATGCCGAGTTCAAAAAGGCGAAGGAGAGCATCGAAAGCGAACTAAAAGCGCGCGATTTGCCCTGCCTGCAATACTTTATGGAAAATTTTATTCCGGGGTTCCTGCTCACGCTCGATGAGATGGACTCGCTATAGTGTTCACACTTTTTGTTTCAAGATGATGAAACAAAAAGTCGTGAGAAGAGGGAGAAACCTGCCGACAAGGCGGCGGTTTCTCCCTCTTTTTTGCCCTCTTAAGGGCACACATAATTATAAATGGCAAAAAATTCACCCTCTTCCCAAAAGCCGCAGGTATGCGGCAAATGGAGTGCGCTTTCCGAAAAGCGCGGTTTTCGGACGCGCAGAAAATCATTTTAAAATAAAAACCGTTTTTTTGTCGTTTATCTCGTCAGTTCATAGATGGCGGCGGCGTAGATGTCGAGCAGTTTCTGCACGTTTTCGAGGGAGATGTATTCGTCCTTCTGGTGGATGGTGGAGGGCTCGCCCGGGAACTGCGGGCCGAACCCCGCGCCGTTCTTCAATGCCCGCGCATAGGTGCCCCCGCCGATCGCGATCGCCTCCGATCTGCTCCCCGTCTTTTCCGCGTACACCTTTTGCAGAGCCGTTATCAGAAAGCCGTTCTTGTCGTTGTACAGCGGCTCCTGGCAGTGCAGCAGTTCGTAGGGCAGGGCAAGCGTGTCCAGAATATCCGTAACGTCGCAGCGTTTTTTGGTCGCGGGGTAGCGGATGTCCACCGTAACGCGCAGGAGCTTATCCTGAAATTCCGCCACGTTTGCGGACATCGTGAGTTTGCCCGTTTCGTCTTCCATCTTTTTCAGACCGAGGGAGTCGTTAAAAAATACGTTATACGCATTGGCGAGTTCCTCGTCGTACGGGGCGAGGTAGCCGAGCAGTTTGCCCAGCGCGTTCACGCCCTCGTCGGGGGTGGAGGCGTGCGCCGCGACGCCGCGGGCGACAAGTTTGCCGCCTTCAACTTCGATGCCGAACTGCTTTGCCCGCGCCGCGTCGAAGGGCGCGCCCTCGCATACGGCAAAGTCGCACACCATGTTGGGGCGTTCGCCGCCGTACAGGGCGGTAATCGGCGCGTTGAGGATGGGGAATTCCATGCGGAACTGCAAAATTCCCTTTTCGGCATAGATGGCGGGGAAGTCCGCGTCGGGCGAAAAGCCGACTTCGGGCATGTGCGCGACTTGATTGTAGTGGTCGATGCACGCCCAGCCGTTTTCCTCGTTGCACCCGACGATGAGCTTGATTTTTTTGGAGGGGACAAAGCCCGCATCCTTGAGCGCCTTCATGCAGTAGAGGTCGATGACGGCGGGGCCCTTGTCGTCCATGGTGCCGCGGCCGTACAACTTGCCGTCCGCAATTTCGCCGGCAAAGGGCGGGTGCGCCCAACCCTCGCCCGCGGGGACTACGTCGAGGTGTGCAAGAACCGCGAACTCCTCCGCGCCCTCGCCGAAGATCACTTCGCCGACGTAGTTGTCGTAGTTATGGGTTTCAAAACCCATGTTTTGGGCGAGCTGCAAAAAGGCGTTTAAACAGTCCGCCGCGCCCTTGCCGAAGGGCATGCCGGGCAGGGCGGGCGCCTGCGCGCTGTCAAATTTTACCATGTCCGCGATGCTTGTAACGCATGCGGAAAAATATTGCTTCGTGTCGATGTTTTTCATAGTATTCAACATAGTATTCAATAAAAGATATATTATATATAGGTCAATTTTGGTGCTGGATTCGCGCGATTTTAAAATAACTCGCGCAAGGAAAATCACACTTTTTGCGGCTGCGCACGAGACCGGATTTTCGCGATGCCCTTTCGGGCATTGCTCGTTTCCGCCTCGGCTCCGCCGCCTTGTTCACGAAAATCTCGCTGCGCTGCGATTTTCCGTGAGAAATTTGGTTTTATTTTTAATAACTACTCGCAAGAGCAAAAATCACACTTTTTGCTCTTGCCCTCAATTTGCCGACACTTCGGCTCACAGAGGGGGATCGCGCGCGTGATATTAATTAAAATAGATAACTCGCGCAAGCAAAACCGCGCTTTTGCGCCAGCGCACCCCTATTTGCAAACACTTTTGCTTTTGCAGGAAAGGTGAAGCCGCGCAATTATATAATATGTGTGCCCCGAATATTGCGCGACGAGGAAAACTCCGACGGTTAGCGGCATCGCCGCGTGCCGTGGGGTTGTCCTAAAAATCACGAAAAATCGCAGGCGTCAGCTCGCCGAGATTTTTGTGAGGTGAGAATTACTTTGTTAATAGCGCCAGCACTGCTTTGTTGATGTGCAGGCGGTTTTCCGCCTGCTGATACACGATCGATTGCGGCCCGTCGGCAACTTCTGCGGCAACTTCTTCGCCGCGGTGTACGGGCATGCAGTGCATGAACACCGCATCCTCCTTGGCGAGAGCCATCGTTTCTTTCGTCACGCGGTAGGGGGCAAGCTTGCGCATCTTCTCTTCGTCGGCTTTGTCGTTCATGGACAGGAATACGTCGGTATAAACGATGTCCGCGCCGCGCACCGCTTCCGCCACGTCGTCGGTGATGAGCACGTTGCCGAACTGCATGCCGCGCTCGACGATCTCGCGGGAGGGGCTGTATCCGGGCGGGCTGGCGACGGCGATGTCCATGTTCACCTTGGAACAACCCATGATGAGGGAATTTGCCACATTGTTTCCGTCTCCGATGTAGGCGATTTTCAGGTCGCTGAATCTGCCTTTGACTTCCCATACGGTGAGCAGGTCGGCGAGGACTTGCAGGGGGTGCGCCCCGTCGGATATGCCGTTGATGACGGGGATGCCGCCGCAGCGGGCAAATTCATTGATCTCCGCTTCGGAAAAGGTGCGCAGCACCAGCGCGGAGATGCCGTATCGTCCGAGCATGACCGCCGTGTCCTTGATGCTCTCGCCGCGGGGGATCTGCGTTTCGCTTTTGGGCAGGAAAATGTAGTCGCCGCCCAGCTGGCGGATGCCTACCTCAAAGGAAATGCGCGTGCGGGTGGATACCTTGTCGAACAGCAGCGCAATCGTCTTGTTTTTCAGAACCGGCGTATGTTCGCCGACGTTGAATTTCTTTTTCAGAGCTTTCGCCAGGTACAGAAATTCAAATATATCCTCCGCAGTCACGTCGGAAAGGCGGAGCAGGTGACCCTGCGAAACTTTATATTTCGGTGAATATTTGTTTATATCCATATTCTCGCTCTCCTTATCGGGCGGCGCATTTCCCGGGCGGGGAAATCCTCCGTCTGCTAACAGTATAGCAGATTTTTTTACAAAATACAAGCGTACGCTAAACGGTTCGTTGGGCAAAATTAACAGATTCTTCTGTATTCTTTGTAATTATTGCCCATTGCAATTTCCGTCGGATTGCGGTAAAATATTTACGATACAATATAAAAACATATCGACAGGGAGGATCTCACATGGCAAGCCTTTTGCTGAAAGGTATTTACAAGGTGTATCCGTCCGGCGTCACCGCCGTTACGGATTTCAATCTGGAAATCAAGGACAAAGAATTTATCGTATTCGTCGGCCCGTCCGGCTGCGGTAAGTCGACGACCCTGCGCATGATCGCCGGTCTGGAAGAAATTTCCAAGGGCGAACTGTATATCGACGGCAAGCTCGTCAACGACGTCGTTCCGAAAGACCGCGACATCGCGATGGTGTTCCAGAACTACGCTTTGTACCCGCACATGACCGTGTACGACAACATGGCGTTCGGTCTGAAGCTGCGCAAGGTACCCAAGCAGATCATCGACGAGCGCGTCAAAGAGGCTGCTTCCATCCTCGGCATTTCCGATTACCTCACCCGTAAGCCGAAGGCTCTCTCCGGCGGTCAGCGCCAGCGCGTCGCGCTCGGTCGTGCAATCGTCCGTGAGCCGAAGGTCTTCCTGCTCGACGAACCTCTGTCCAACCTCGACGCGAAGCTGCGCGCCCAGATGAGGACGGAGATCTCCAAACTGCACGCCCGCCTCGCGACGACGTTCATCTACGTCACGCACGACCAGATCGAGGCGATGACGATGGGTACCCGCATCGTCGTCATGAAGGACGGCTTCATGCAGCAGGTCGATACCCCGCAGAACCTGTACGATTACCCGATCAACCTGTTCGTTGCGGGCTTCATCGGTACGCCGCAGATGAACTTCTTCCCGGCGACTCTCACCCAGAAGGGCGGCAAGGTCTACGTCGAATTCAAGAACAATTCGATCGTTCTTCCCAAAACGGTCGCTTCCCGTATCCGCAATGCGGAGGACTATATCAATACCGGTAAGGCGGTAACGCTCGGCGTCCGCCCCGAAGATATCCACGACGAGGAGAGCTTCATCGCCGCTTCGCCCGACACCGTCGTCAAGGCGTTCGTCGAAGTTGTCGAAAAGCTCGGCGCCGAAACGCAGATCTACTGCAAACTCGACTATAAAGAGGGCGAAGAGGTCAGCAGCATCATCGGCGATTCCTCCAACATGATCGCGAAGATCGATTCGCGCAGCGTTGTCAACCGCGGCGAAATCGTCGACCTCGCGTTCGACGCCCGCCACATCCACCTGTTCGACGGCGTTACCGAAATGTCGCTGTTGGCGCGCGATGAAGGGTATGAAATCACGCCCGAAAACGAGGCTTCCTCCGCGTTCGTCCCGCTGACCCCGCAGGAGATGCAGGCGATCATCGAAAAGAACCGCGTCGTCACCAAGGAAGAGAAGAAGGCGATGCGCCGCGAAGCGCGCGCAGCCGAGCGCAAAGAGAAGATGGAGGCGAAAGCCGCTCTCGAAGCGCAGAAGGAGCAGGAAAAAGGCTCCGACGACAATTCCGACAACGGCGACGGAAGCGCGGAAGTGTAATTATCCGGCAAAATCGGCAGATTTGTCAAAAAAACTCCCCGAAGAAATTTCGGGGAGTTTTTGGTTGCGCCGCGCGAACGCTTGCGCCGGCGGCGCGTTTGCGCTATAATATAGGCTCAAAAACCGCGGTAAACCAAAAAAGGAGGTACAAGGCATGGGCGAGGTATTGCTGGATGCCCTTCTCGATAGTTTAAAAATATTTCCGTTTTTGTTCCTCCTGTATGTACTCATCGAATTTTTGGAGCACCGTACGAGCGTATCGAGGAACAAGAACCTTTTGCGCGGCGGGATTGCTCCCTTGCTCGGCGCGGCGGTCGGCATGATCCCGCAGTGCGGGTTTTCCGTCATGGCGGCGAAGCTGTACGACAAAAAACTCATCCGCACGGGCACCGTTTTAGCGGTATTTCTCGCCACGAGCGACGAGGCGCTCATCATTTTGCTCTCCGACGGCTCGAAGGCGTTTTCCGTAATGCCGATCATCGCCATCAAATTTATCGTCGCGGTGGCGGTGGGATATGCGGCGAACGCGCTGCTGCGGCGGGAGAGCCTTTCCGAACTTTCCGAAAACGAGGAGGTTCACGGCACCCCCTGCGGGCATGACCACGAGGAAGATTCCAAAGTCAGGCGCTACCTCGTGCATCCGCTTCTGCATTCGCTGGAAATTTTTGCGTATATCCTCGTCGTCAACGTGCTGTTCGGAATACTCATCTATTATGTAACAGAAGAATCGCTCGCCGCGTTTTTGCAGGGCGGGCTGTGGTACCAGCCGCTCATCGCCGCGGCGGTGGGGCTTATCCCCAATTGCGCGAGCAGCGTCGTCATCACGCAGACGTATATTCTCGGCGGACTGTCTTTCGGCGGCTGTATCGCCGGATTGTGCGCAAACGCAGGTCTGGGGTTTGTGATTCTGTTCAAAAATGCGCGGGCGTGGAAACGCTATCTGCTTTTAATGGCGGTATTATACGTTATCAGCATTGCCGCAGGGTATGCCGCGCTGGGGATTGCGGCGGCATTTGCCTGAAATCAAAAATATTTTCCGCCGCCGCGAGAAACGCGGCGGTTTTCTTTTTGCAAAATCGCTCAAAAAGTTGTGCGGGGCAGGGTAAAAATCAAAAAAGCCCTTGAAAATCGCGCGTTTATGTGGTATCATAAATATAATATTTCTTTTCGCCGTTTCGGTGCGCGCTGTGTGCGCCGCGCCGCATATGTTCGGCGAGCCATGCGGCAGGGGAACGTTCCTCTGTTGCGCAGTAATTCTATTTTGGAGATTTTCTGTATGAAGATCAGAGAAGTTGTAGACCTCCTCGACGCGGAGATTTTGTGCGGAGAAGACCGTCTCGATACGGAAATCCACACCGCCTGCGGTTCCGATATGATGAGCGACGTACTCGCCTACGTCAAAGACCAGTCGGTACTTTTGACGGGGCTTTTGAACCCCCAGGTCGTTCGCACGGCGGAGATGATGGATATGCTCTGCGTCGTGTTCGTGCGCGGCAAGCGCCCCGAGCAGAACGTTATCGACCTCGCGCGCGAGAAGGGGATCGTCCTTTTGACGACCGACAAGCGCTTGTTCGTCGCCTGCGGCATTCTGTACACGCACGGTTTGGGTGGCTGATATGCAGTGCATCCGCTATGAATACGACGTTGACGGCGAAAATTTTGCTTCCGCGGGGCATGCGAGCGAGAGCGTAAAGCGTACGCTCAAGCAGATGGGCGTGCCCGCGGCTTCGGTGCGCCGCGTCGCCATCGCCATGTACGAGGGGGAGATCAACATGGTCATCCACGCGCACGGCGGCAAGGCGATCGCGGAGATCTATCCCGATCACATCGATATAACGCTGAAAGATTCCGGCCCCGGCATCGCGGACATCGAACTCGCGATGAAGGCGGGGTATTCCACCGCATCGGAGAATATCCGCAGCCTCGGGTTCGGTGCGGGCATGGGTCTGCCGAACATGAAAAAGTACAGCGACGAAATGCGCATCGATTCGACGGTCGGCGTCGGCACCACGGTGTTTTTGCGCATCAATTTGTAAAATTCACGAAAATCTGCTCTGCATGGTTTAATGTTTTTAACAGTCAAATGCGTGTGGCAAAAACACGTTTTTGCGTTAGCACACCCATATTTGCGCGAAAGCGCTTTTGCAGGAAAGGTGAATGCGGCGCGTGTAAAATAATCACTCGAAAAAGACAAAACCGCGCTTTTGCCTTTTTCCCTCAATATGCCGAAGGGCATATGCGGAAAGAGTGAATTTGCGCGCATAAAGGTATGAGAGCCCTTAAAAGCGCGCAAAGAGAGAAAACAGGCGGTCAGTCCGCAAAGCGGACGTGTCCGTGGGTTTTCTCTGAAATCAAGCAAAAGCTCTCATCTCTTTTGAGAGATTTTGCGCGAAGGGGGTTCCATGGTCACTCTCAAAACAGTTATTCTCGACAGCGAAAAGTGCATCGGCTGTATCACCTGCATGCGCAGATGCCCGACCGAAGCCATCCGCATCGAGAACGGCAAGGCGAAAATTTTATACGACAAGTGCATCAACTGCGGCGAATGCGTGCGCAGCTGCAAGGGGGGAGCCAAGCGGCCCGTGTACGACAGCTTTGACCTTGTAAAGAGTTATAACTACAAGATCGCGCTGCCCTCGCCCTCGCTGTTCGGTCAGTTCAACAACCTCGACGACCCCAACTACGTCATCGAGGGGCTTTTGGCGCTCGGGTTCGACGATGTGTTCGAGGTGGGTTTGGCGGCGGAACTCGTCACCGACTGCACCAAAAAACTCATGCAAAAGGGGGATTTGCCCCGCCCCGTCATCAGCACGGCATGCCCGGCGGTCGCGGAGCTGATTTTGCTCAAATTTCACGAACTTGCCGACCACATGCTCCCCGTGTACGCCCCCGCGAAGATCGCCGCAAAACTTGCAAAACAGCAGGCGCTCGAAAAGGGAATCCCCGCGGACGATATCGGAATTTTCTTCATTTCGCCCTGCCCCGCCAAGGTGTATTCGCTGCACCGCGAGGAGGTCGCCAACGAAAAGTACATTTCGGGCGTCCTTGCGCAGAGCGACATCTATTTCCACCTCGTCGATAAGATGAACAAGATCAAAAACCCGCGCAAGCTCGGCAGGTGCGGGTACAAGGGGCTCGGCTGGGGATCCTCGGGCGGGGAGAGCAACTCTTTGGGGCTGGGCAATTACATCCACTGTTCGGGTACGCGCAATGTTTTGGGGCTTTTGAAGGAAATGAGCGACGGCAAGCTGGACGGCACCGACTTCGTCGAGCTGAACATCTGCCCGGGCGGGTGCGTCGGCGGTGTTCTGAACGTGGAGAATGCGTTCATCGCGCGCAACCGCATGCGCCAGCTCGCCGAACATATGCACATCCCGCCCGCGACCATAGAGCAGTACGGGTTGGACGAGAGCTTTTTCCTATGGGATAAAACGCCCGAGCCGTCCACTTCTTTTCAGCTCGATTCTGACCGGTTTGCCGCCATGCAGAAGCTGTTCCGTGTGGAGGAGATTCTCAAACAGCTGCCGGGCATCGACTGCGGCGCGTGCGGCGCGCCCACCTGCCGCTGCCACGCAGAGGACGTCGTGATGAACGGCGGAAAGATCGAATGCGTGCGCATGGAGGAGAAAAAATGAAGGTTTCCGAACTCGCAAAGGAGAGCGGCTGGCAGGTCTTTTCGAAAGGGGAAGACCGCGCGGTCGAAAGCGGCTACTGCGGCGATTTTTTGAGCAACATCATCTCCCGCGCGCCCGATTCGTGTGCGTGGCTGACGGTAATGAACAACGTGAACGTGGCGGCGGTCGCGACGCTCATCGACTGCGCCTGCATCGTCCTGTGCGAAGGCGTCGCGCCCGACGATGCGTTTGCCGCCCGCGCCAAACAGCTCGGGCTGTGGGTGCTGGGCGCGCAGGAGAACGTGTTCGAGGCGGCAAAGAAGGTTGTCGCGATTTGCGGGGTGTAATAAGGGTTCTCACTTTTTGTTTCGAGCTGACGAAACAAAAAGTCGAGATTTGAGGGGAAACCCGAGCGGTTTTCCCCTCTGTCCGCGATATATAGTGGCACACATATTATAAAATCGCGGACATTCACCCCTTCCGTAAGCCATACGGCAAATAGAGTGAAAAAGGCAAAAGCGTGGTTTTTCCTTTTTCGAGTAAATAATCAGTTCACAAATTTTCTTTTGAGCTGACAAAAGAAAATTTCGTTAGGTTGAGGGCGACACCGCCGTTCAAACGTTTTCGCGTTTTCTGCGGCGTTTTCTCTCTCTTTGCGCTCGTCGCAACAAGGCGACGGAGGGCAGGCGGCGCGCTTTACTTGCCGCCACGCCCTCGTGTGCTTGTTGCGCCTCTTCCCCAAAAATCTCACATCGCTACGCGCGTTGCGATTTTCGGGGGCCCCGTTCCGATTTAGGGCACGCATATTATTTATGGGCGCAAATTCACCTTCTTCCCGTAAGCAAAGGTATTTGCAAATTGGGTTGCGCTAACGCAAAAGCGTGGTTTTGCTTGCGCGAGTAAATAATCAGCTCGCAGATTTTGTTTTGAGCTGACAAAACAAAATCTTGCGATTGGAGGACAACCCCACGGCACGCGGCTTTTGCCGCTGACCGTCGGAGTTTTCCTCTGCGGTGCGCCTTTTGAGGGCACACCATAATACGCGCACCGCATTCACCTTTCCTGCAAAAGCCGTATGTATGCGGCAAATAGAGTGCGCTAATCCAAAATAGCGATTTTGGAACGCGCTTTTAATTATTATAAAACCATATTCTCACGGAAAATCGCAGCGCAGCGAGATTTTCGTGAATCAGGGCGCAGCGCAGCGAGATTTTCGTGAATCAAGGTGCAGCGGAGCGAGTTTTTCGTGAATTAAGGCGCAGCGGAGCGAAATTTTCGTGAAATAAGGCGGCGGAGCCGGGGCGGAAGCGAGGCAATGCCCGACAGGGCATTGCGGGAAAACTCGTGTACAGCCGTAAAAAGCAGGGGGCGACGGATGAAATTATACTACGATTTTCATATCCATTCGTGTTTGAGCCCCTGCGGGGATGAGGACAGCACGCCCAACAACATCGTCAATATGGCGCTCATCAAGGGGCTGAACGTCATCGCGCTGTCCGACCACAACACGGGCAAAAACTGCCCCGCGGCAATGGCGGTAGGGCGGAAAAACGGGCTGGTCGTTCTGCCCGCCATGGAGCTGACGACCGCGGAGGATATCCACATCCTCTGCCTGTTCGAAAAGTACGAATGTCTCGAAATGTTGGAAACGTATATCCAAAAAACGCGCCTTCGGGTGAAAAATAAGCCGGAAATTTTCGGCAGGCAGCGCATTTTGGACGAAAAGGACGAGATCATCGGCGAGGAGGAAAACCTGCTCATCGTTTCGAGCGGGGTGTCGGTGGAGGAAGTTGCGGCGCTCGTTGCGGGGTTCGGCGGCATCGCCGTACCCGCGCATATCGACAAGCAGGCGAACGGTCTCGTCGGCGTGTTGGGCGCGTTCGACTACAATTTGGGGTTCAGAATGATCGAAAGCACACTCGATTCGGGTGTGAACCTGCCCCGCCTGACAAATTCCGACGCGCACTATCTTTGGGATATCGCGGAGGCGGAGCATTTTATCGAGGCGGATTCGTGCAGCGTGCACGGGGTGTTCGCGGCGCTGAAGCGGATGTGCGAGGAAGGGAAGTAATATGTCTTTGGAACGGGTCAAACAATATCTGCAAAAATTCGGGCTGGACGGGCGCATCCGCGTTTTGGAGCAATCGAGCGCGACGGTCGAACTGGCGGCGCAGGCGCTCGGCTGCGAGCCCTGCCGCATCGCCAAAACGCTCTCCTTTGCTGTCGGCGGCGGGGCGGTGCTCGTCGTGGCGGCGGGCGATGCGAAGGTGGACAACCATAAATTCAAGGAGTTCTTCGGCACGAAAGCGAAGATGCTTTCGCCCGCCGAGGCGGAAACACTCGTCGGGCACGCGGTGGGCGGCGTCTGCCCCTTTGCGGTGAACGAGGGCGTTTCGGTATATCTCGACGAATCGCTCAGGAGGTTTGCGACGGTGTTCCCCGCCTGTGGCTCCTCCAACAGTGCCATCGAACTTACCTGCGAGGAGCTGGAACGGTGCGCCGACCATTGCAGGGGCTGGGCGGACGTCTGCAAGCTGCCCGCGGCGGAGAATTAAAAGGCAGAGCACAAAACAAAACCGCAGAGGGTGCGCGCTTATAGCCGCGCCTCGGCGGGAAATATGCCTGCATTCCCGCTGTACGTTTTGCGGCGCAAAGCGGGCGCGATGCGGAACCGCGAAAGGGTGCGGATTCCGTCTTTTTTTGCCGAAAAAGGGCGGCGGGGCGTTTGTAAACGCCCCGCCGCTTGACTTTTTCCGTGAAAAAATATATGATGATAGAGTACAAAAACGGCATGGTTGCCGCCCGCAAAAGCCGTAAGCGCGGCGGGCGAAAGAGGAAATACCGATGAAAAGTTTTTTGAGCGAAAAGGCGAAAAACATCGCGCCGTATGCGGCGGGGGAACAACCGGAGGAAAAAAAATACGTCAAA